>OIWM01000037.1_pt1 | contig 140513 bp, 127 predicted proteins | sample 1587451 | NCBI WGS metagenome assembly OIWM01 (sample SAMEA3888907, study PRJEB22519) | human gut metagenome | biome: human gut; feature: human-associated habitat; material: faeces | place: Denmark | collected 2011 | reverse complement strand
CCGGCACGATGAGCCCCTACCAGCACGGCGAGGTCTATGTCACCGAGGACGGCGCTGAGGCCGATCTCGACCTCGGGCACTATGAGCGCTTCATCGATGAGGATCTCAATCGCTACTCGAACCTCACCACCGGCAAGGTCTACTGGAATGTCCTCAACCGTGAGCGCCGCGGCGAGTACCTCGGCCAGACCATTCAGGTCATCCCCCACATCACCGGCGAGATAAAGGACTTCATCTACAAGGTCGGCAAGAACACCGGCGCGGACGTCGTTATCACCGAGATCGGCGGTACGACCGGCGATATCGAGAGTCAGCCCTTCCTTGAGGCCGCGCGGCAGGTCAGCCTTGAGCAGGGTCCGGGCAACTGCCTGTTCATCCATGTGACCCTCGTCCCCTTTATCAAGGGCAGCGACGAGCACAAGACCAAGCCCACCCAGCACTCTGTGCGTGAGCTTCAGGCGATGGGCATTTCCCCGAACATTATCGTCCTGCGCTGCGATGAGCCGCTGGAGCCCGAGATATTCAAGAAGATCGCCATGTTCTGCAACGTCAAGCCCGACTGCGTCATTGAGAACATGACTCTCCCGAACCTCTATGAAGCGCCGCTGATGCTCGAAAAGAGCGACTTCTCACTCATCGTCTGCCGCGAGCTCGGCCTCTGGACGAGAGCGCCGGAGCTGAGCCAGTGGAAGGCGCTGGTCGAGCGCATCAAGTCCGCCGACCGACATGTCACCATCGGTCTTGTCGGCAAGTATGTCCAGCTGCACGACGCGTACCTCTCCGTTGCCGAGGCGCTGCACCACGCGGGCTACGCCTGCGGCGCGACCGTCGATATAAAATGGATCGACAGCGAGACCGTCACCGATGAAAACGCCGCCGAGATATTCTCCGGCTGCGACGGCATGATAGTCCCCGGCGGCTTCGGCGACCGCGGCATAGGCGGCATGATAAGCGCCGCGCGCTACGCCCGCGAGACCGGTATGCCCTATCTCGGCATCTGCCTCGGCATGCAGATCTCCGTTATAGAGTTCGCGAGAAACGTCTGCGGGCTCAAGGACGCCGACTCCCGCGAATTTAATGCAAATTCTTCACATAAAGTCATTGATTTTCTGCCCGATCAGCATGATAATATAGACAAGGGCGGAAGCCTGCGTCTCGGCGCGTATCCCTGCCACATCCTCAAGGGCAGCACCATGGAGCGCTGCTACGGTAAGCAGGATATCTCCGAGCGCCACCGTCACCGCTACGAGTTCAATAACGACTACCGCGAGGTGCTCAGCGAGAACGGGCTGTGCCTGTGCGGCAGCTCCCCGGACGGCAGCATAATTGAGGCCGTCGAGTTGAGCGACAAGCCGTTCTTCGTCGGTGTGCAGTTCCACCCCGAATTCAAGAGCCGTCCGAACAAGCCGCACCCCCTGTTCCTTGGGCTTGTCGAGGCGTCGCTGAAAGGTGAAAAGAAATGAGAGATTATAAGGCGGAGTACGAAGGCCGCGTCGCCTTTATCCGCGAGCTTGTCAAAAGCGCCGGTGCCTCCGGCATCGTCTACGGCAACTCCGGCGGCAAGGACAGCGCCCTTGTCGGCATCCTCTGCAAGGCCGCGTGTGACAACACCGTCGGCATCATCATGCCCTGTGCCTCCAAGCGCAACTATGGGCAGGACACGGACGACGGCATAGCCGTCGCCGAGCGGTTCGGCATTGAGACGCGCACCGTCGACCTCACCGCCGTGCGTGAGCGCGAGATGGAGGAGCTTCAGAAGGTCTGCGCGCTCAACTCCGCCGCGATAAACAACATTGCCCCGCGCTTGCGCATGACGACGCTCTACGCCATCGGCGCGGCGGAGAACCGCCTCGTCGCCGGTACCGGCAACAGGAGCGAGATACACATGGGCTACTTCACCAAGTGGGGCGACGGCGCGAGCGACTTTGACGTCATCGCTGACCTCACCGCGACCGAGGTCTTTGAGTTTCTCGAATACCTCAACGCGCCGCGCTGCATCATCGATAAGGCACCCTCCGCGGGACTTTTCGACGGGCAGACCGACGAGCAGGAGATGGGCGTGACCTACAAGGCCATCGATGATTTTCTGCTTTACGGCACGGTGAATGCGCAGGACAAGGCCGTCATTGACCGCTACCATAACCGCAGCGAGCATAAGCGCAAGCCGCTTGTGACATACAAAGGCTGATAAAGGACTTTACCATGCACGAATTTTACGAAAACCCCCTCTGCGGCCGCTATGCCGACGAGGAGATGAAGCGCCAGTTTTCGGACGACAACAAGTTCTCCACATGGCGCAGGCTGTGGCTCGCGCTCGCGGAGAGCGAGCAGGAGCTGGGGCTCAGCATCAGCGATGAACAGCTCGAAGAGATGCGCGCGCATATAGACGACATTGACTATGCCGCCGCTGCCGCGCATGAGCACGAGGTACGGCACGACGTTATGGCGCACGTGCTGACCTTCGGCGAGTGCTGCCCCAAGGCCAAGCCCATCATCCACCTCGGCGCGACGAGTTGCTACGTCGGCGACAACACGGACATCATCCGTATGCGCGGCGGGCTGCTCATCATCCGCAAGCTCCTTGTAAACGCCGTTGCGGCGCTGAGTGAGTTTGCAGAGAAATACAAATCCCTGCCGACTCTTGCCTACACGCATTTTCAGGCCGCCCAGCCGACGACCGTCGGCAAGCGCGCCTGCCTTTGGATAAACGACCTGCTGTTTGATATCGAGCAGCTCGACTTTCAGCTCTCGCAGCTGAAGCTTCTCGGCTGCAAGGGCACGACCGGCACCGGCGCAAGCTTCCTTGAGCTGTTCGACGGGGACGCCGAAAAGGTTGAGGAGCTTGAGCGGCGCATCGCCGCGAAGATGGGCTTCGAGGCATGTCAGGCCGTCAGCGGCCAGACCTACACCCGCAAGGTCGACTTTGAGGTTCTGCAAGTGCTCTCCGGCATTGCGCAGAGCGCGTCGAAGTTTTCGAGCGATATACGCCTGCTCAGCCATCTGAAAGAGGTGGACGAGCCGTTTGAGAGTAAGCAGATCGGCTCCTCGGCGATGGCCTATAAGCGCAACCCCATGCGCTCCGAGCGCGTCGCGTCCCTCAGCCGCTATGTGATATGTGATTTGCAGAACGCCGCCGTCACCGCCTCCGCGCAGTGGTTCGAGCGTACGCTGGACGATTCCGCAAACCGCCGTATCTCCATACCCGAGGCCTTCCTCGCGACGGATGCGATACTGAATCTTTACATCAACATCGTGCGCGGCATGAAGGTCTATCCTGCGGTCATCGCAAAGCACCTCAATGAGGAGCTGCCCTTTATGTCCACGGAGAACATCCTCATGTACTGCGTCAAAAATAAGGGCGGCGACCGTCAGGCGCTGCATGAGGCCATACGTCGGCACTCCGTCGCCGCCGCCGAGCAGGTCAAGCTCTACGGGCGCGATAACGATCTGCTTGAGCGCATCAAGGCCGATCCTGCCTTCTCCCTCACCGATGAGGAGATGGCGCAGCTGACCGATCCCGCGACCTTCACCGGCATGGCGGAGCGCCAGTGCGAGACCTTCCTGCGCGGCACCGTGAAGCCGGTACTCAAAAAGTATGATTCCAGCCTCGGCGTCAAGGCCGAAATAAATGTATAAAGAAGAAAGAGGAAAAAGCGCTATGTTGACTTCTATTGTTGGTACTAACTGGGGCGATGAGGGCAAGGGCCGTATGGTCGACCTGCTCAGCAAGAACTATGACATCGTCGTCCGCTATCAGGGCGGCAACAACGCCGGCCACACCGTCATCAATGAAAAGGGCAAGTTCATCATGAACCTCATGCCCTCCGGCATCCTGCGCGATGAGACCGTCAATGTTCTCGGCCCCGGCATCGTCATCGACCTTGAGCATCTCTTCGGCGAGGCGATGAAGCTGCGTGAGGCGGGCATCGAGATAAGCCCCGACCATCTCAAGATCAGCGACCGCGCCACCATCTGCATGCCCTACCACAAGCTGCTCGACGGCCTTGAGGAGGACAGGCTCGGCGACAAGAAGTTCGGCTCCACCCGCCGCGGTATCTCCCCCGTCTATGCCGACAAGTACATGAAGAAGACCATCCGCATGGGCGACCTGCTGCATTGGGACACCCTGCGCGACAGGCTCGAGGGCATAGTCGAGTGGAAGAACCTGACCGTTGAAAAGGGCTACGGCCATGAGGCGATCAAGGTCGAGGACATGATGATGTGGCTCGAGGAGTACGGCAAGTTCTTCACCCCTTATATCTGCAACACCACCGAATATCTCAGCGACGCAATAAAGTCCGGCAAGTCCGTGATCTTTGAAGCCCAGCTCGGCGCGCTGCGCGATATCGACTTCGGCATCTATCCCTACACCTCCGCTTCCACCACGCTCGCGGCCTACGCGCCCATCGGCGCAGGCATCCCGTTTGCCAAGCTCGATGAGAGCATCGGCATCATGAAGGCATATTCCAGCTGCGTCGGCGAAGGCCCCTTCACCTGTGAGCTCTTCGGCGCCGAGGGCGACAGCCTGCGCGAAGCCGGCGGCGAGTACGGCGCTGCGACCGGCCGTCCCAGACGTGTCGGCGGCTTTGACGTCGTCGCCTCCCGTTACGGCGCTCTCGTTCAGGGCTGCACCTACATCGCCCTGACGAAGCTCGATGTTCTCTCCTACCTCAAGCAGATCCCCGTCTGCGTCGCTTACGAGCTTGACGGCAAGCGCATCGACTGCTTCCCCTCCGATATTGACGAGCTCGAAGCTGCAAAGCCCGTGTACGAGTACCTGCCCGGCTTCAACTGCGATATCAGCAATTGCCGCAGCGTCGAGGATCTGCCGAAAGAAGCGCTCGACTATATCCGTTATATCGAGAAGGCCGTCAACTGCCCGATAAAGTACGTCTCCGTCGGCGCAGAGCGCGAAGCCTACATCAAAATGTTCTGAGAAAAAGCGAGAGGAAAGCCGTATGCAAAACCAGAAAGTTCTTATCCTTGACTTCGGCGGCCAGTATAACCAGCTTATCGCCCGCCGCGTCCGCGAGAATAATGTCTACTGCGAAGTCCACCCCTATGACATGAGCCTTGACGCCATCCGCGCCTACGACCCCATCGGCATCATCTTCACCGGCGGGCCGCAGAGCGTCTATGCCGAGGGCTCCCCCCATGCCGACCTCGGCGTGTACACTTTAGGCGTTCCCATTCTCGGTATCTGCTACGGCTGCCAGCTGCTTTCCCATGAGCTCGGCGGGCTTGTCACCGCCGCGCAGGACGATTCCGCCCGTGAATACGGCAAGACCGTCACATACTTTGACACCTCCTGCCCGCTCTTCAAGGGCATCCCCGAAGAGAGCGTCACATGGATGAGCCACGGCGACTATATGGCGCGCGTCCCTGAGGGCTTCGCCCTCTCCGCGCACTCCGCCGCCTGCCCGAACGTTGGCATAAGCGACGAGGCGCGCCGCTTCTACGGCGTGCAGTTCCATCCGGAGGTCAACCACACCGAATACGGGCGCGAAATGCTCCATAACTTCCTCTATGACATCTGCGGCGCGGTCGGCGACTGGACTATGGCCGACTATAAAAAGCGCGCTATCGACTCCGTCCGTGAAAAGGTCGGCAGCGGCAAGGTGCTGCTCGCCCTCTCCGGCGGCGTTGACTCCTCTGTCGCAGCGGCATTGCTGGCCGAGGCCGTCGGCAACCAGCTCACCTGCGTGTTCGTCGATCACGGCCTTATGCGTAAGAACGAGGGTAACGAAGTCCAGGAAGCTTTCTCCAAGTGGGACATAAACTTCATCCGCGTCAACGCCGAGGAGCGTTTCCTCAAGGCTCTCGACGGCGTTGAGGAGCCGGAGCACAAGCGTAAGATCATCGGCGAGGAGTTCATCCGCGTCTTTGAGGAAGAGGGCAAGAAGATCGGCAAGGTCGATTATCTTGTCCAGGGCACAATTTATCCAGACGTCATTGAGTCCGGTAAGGGCGACGCTGCGGTCATCAAGAGCCACCACAACGTCGGCGGCCTGCCCGACTATGTTGATTTCAAGGAGATCATCGAGCCGCTGCGTATGCTCTTCAAGGACGAAGTTCGCCAGCTTGGGCGTGAGCTTGGCCTGCCGGAGTATCTGGTCATGCGTCAGCCCTTCCCCGGCCCCGGCCTCGGCATCCGCGTCATCGGCGCGCTGACTAAGGAGAAGCTCGACATGCTGCGCGAGGCCGACTTCATCTTCCGCGAAGAAATCGCCAAGGCCGGTCTTGAGCGCGAGCTGAGCCAGTACTTCGCGGCACTGACGAATATGCGCTCCGTCGGTGTCATGGGCGACGGCCGCACTTATGATTACGCGATCGCTCTTCGCGCCGTCAGCACCTCCGACTTTATGACCGCCGATTGGGTGCGCCTGCCCTATGACGTGCTTGACCGCGTCTCCGTGCGCATCGTAAACGAGGTCGCCGGTATCAACCGCGTGCTCTACGATGTGACCTCCAAGCCCCCCGCAACGATAGAATTTGAATAAACCAAGGCCTTATCCGTCGGATAAGGCCTTGGTTTATTCACAATTTCAGTATTATAATTATCTAACGATCTCACGAAAGGACTGTCTGACATGTCAAAAAAGGTTCTTATCATTTCCTCCAGCCTGCGCGGCGGGAGCAATTCCGAGTGCCTTGCCAGGGAGTGCGAGCGCGGCGCAAAGGACGCCGGGCACGATGTGCAGTTCATCTCCCTCAAGGGCAAGGAGCTGAAGTTCTGCATCGGCTGCCTCAGCTGTCAGGAGACCGGAAAGTGCGTCCTCAAGGACGATGCCGCGGACATCATGGCCGCTGTGTATAACGCCGAGGTCATAGTCTTCGCAACGCCGATCTATTACTACGAAATGTGCGGACAGCTTAAAACGCTGCTCGACCGCATGAACCCTCTCTTCCCGTCGGATTACAAATTCCGGGATATCTACATGATCGCGACGGCGGAGGAGGACGAGCCTACCACCTTTGATAAGGCCTATAACGGTCTGCTCGGCTGGGTGGACTGCTTTGAAAAGGCGAGCCTCAAGGGCATCGTCACCGGCGGCGGGATAGGCGGAGCGAACGCCGCGCCCAAGCACGCCGACGTGATGCGCAAGGCATACGAGCTTGGAAATAAACTGTAATATCAGGAGGTCAATAACAATGGCGAAAATAGTACAGACGGCAGGCAGAAATGCACTCGGCGAGTTCGCCCCGGAGTTTGCACATTACAATGACGATGTTCTCTTCGGCGAGAACTGGAACAATCAGGATATCGACGTAAAGACGCGCAGCATCATCACGGTCGTCGCGCTCATGGCGCAGGGCATCACCGATTCTTCCCTCAAGTTCCATCTCCAGAACGCGAAGGCGCACGGCGTCACGCAGAAAGAGATCGCCGCGATCATCACCCACGCGGCGTTTTACGCCGGATGGCCGAAAGGCTGGGCTGTCTTCAACCTCGCGAAAGAGGTATGGGAGCCGGGCGAGGGCGACCTGCCCTATGAGGACGAGGCCATGCGTGCACACGCAAAGTCCATGGTGTTCCCGATCGGTCAGCCCAACACCGCCTTTGCGCAGTACTTCATCGGCAACAGCTATCTTGCTCCCGTCTCCACCTCACAGGTCGGCATCTTCAACGTGACCTTTGAGCCTGGCTGCCGCAACAACTGGCACATCCATCATGCCAAGCAGGGCGGCGGGCAGATCCTCGTCTGCGTCGCAGGCCGCGGATACTATCAGGAAGAGGGCAAGGACGCCGTCGAAATGAAGCCGGGCGACGTGGTCAACATCCCGGCCGGCGTCAAGCACTGGCACGGTGCCGCGCCCGACAGCTGGTTCAGCCATCTCGCAGTTGAAGTCCCCGGCGTCGAGGGCTTCAACGAATGGCTCGAGCCCGTCGGCGACGATGTCTACGGCAAGCTTACCATCAACTGATGGTAAATAAAGCTTTTCAAACGCGCGGGAATATGATATGCTTCCAGTGATATTTCAAATACAGGTATACCCTGGAGGTAAATTATGAGTCTTGACAGACGTCCCGATTCCATGGAAAGGATCACCACACCCGAGCAGGCGCAGGCCTTTATCGATGAACAGCTCAAAGAACTGCGCGAGCAGATAGGCGATAAGAAAGTTCTCCTCGCCCTCTCCGGCGGTGTTGATTCCTCCGTCGTTGCAGCGCTGCTCATCAAGGCCATCGGCCAGCAGCTCGTCTGCGTCCACGTCAACCACGGTCTCCTGCGCAAGGGCGAGCCCGAGCAGGTCATCGAGGTCTTCCGCAACCAGATGAACGCAAACCTCATCTATGTCGACGCGACCGACCGCTTCCTCGATAAGCTCGCGGGGGTCACCGATCCCGAGCAGAAGCGCAAGATCATCGGCAACGAGTTCATCGAGGTCTTCGCCGAGGAAGCGCGCAAGCTTGACGGCATAGAGTTTCTCGCGCAGGGCACCATCTGGCCCGACATTCTCGAGAGCGAGCGCGGCATCAAGGCGCACCACAATGCGGGCGGTCTCCCGGAGGATATGCAGTTCAAGCTCGTCGAGCCGGTGAAGATCCTCTTCAAGGACGAAGTGCGCATTGTCGGCAAGCAGCTCGGCCTGCCCGACGGCATGGTGTTCCGTCAGCCGTTCCCCGGCCCCGGCCTCGGCGTCCGCTGCCCCGGCGCCATCACGCGCGACCGTCTCGAAGCCGTCCGCGAGTCCGACGCGATCCTCCGCGAGGAGTTTGCAAAGCACGGCCTTGAGGGCAAGGTCTGGCAGTATTTTACCGTCGTGCCCGACTTCAAGTCCACCGGCGTGAAGAACGGCCAGCGCGCTTTCGAGTGGTCGGTCATCATCCGCGCCGTGAACACCACCGACGCCATGAGCGCCACCGTCGAGAACATCCCGTTCGACCTCATGTGCCACCTCGTGCACCGCATCACGCATGAGGTGCCGGGTGTGAACCGCGTCCTGTACGACTTCACTCCGAAGCCCACCGGCACGATAGAATTCGAATAAGCCTAACCGCCGCAGATGCTTTGCGTCTGCGGCGGTGTTTGTTCTCACATTTTCGTCATATGTAACATATTCGCGCCGGTTTTTTGGGCAAAAAGCATAAATAACGTGCGGATTTAATTTTCACCGCCGCGCGCATTCTGTGATACTGCCAATTGAATCCAACAGCATTTCTTGATATTATGTGCTCGCATAGAGGGTGATCGGAAAATCCCGCCGTTTCTCTTATGTTGGCCGCGGACGGCTATGTATAATCGCCGTTGGCTGCCGAAAAATAATATGAAAAGACTTTCCCTCTGCGCAGCGTTTCCCACAATTTTTTAAGGAGGTACAGTAATGGACGAAAGAAAAACCGCCCCGGCAACCGAGCAGGAGCTCGCCACCATGGACGCCTATTGGCGCGCCGCGAACTACCTGTCCGCCTGCCAGCTCTATCTGCTGGATGATCCGCTTCTTCAGAAGCCGCTCACCGAGGAGAGCATCAAGAAAAAGATCGTCGGCCACTGGGGCACCGTTCCCGGCCAGAACTTCATTTACACTCACCTCAACCGCGTTATAAAGAAATACGACCTCGATATGATCTACGTCTCCGGTCCGGGCCACGGCGGCAACGCCATGGTCGCGCAGGACTGGCTCGACGGCAGCTATCAGGAGGTCTACCCCAACATCTCCCGCGACAAGGAGGGTATGCAAAAGCTCTTCAAGCAGTTCTCCTTCCCCGGCGGCATCCCGTCCCACGTCGCGCCCGAAACTCCGGGCTCCATCAACGAGGGCGGCGAGCTTGGCTATTCGCTCGCGCACTCTTTCGGTGCCGTCACCGATAACCCCGGCCTGATTGCCGCCTGCGTCGTGGGCGACGGCGAGGCCGAGACCGGCCCGCTTGCCACCTCATGGCACCTCAACAAGTTCATCAACGCCAAGACCGACGGCGCAGTGCTCCCGATCCTGCACCTCAACGGCTATAAGATCGCGAACCCCACGCTCTTCGCCCGCATCTCCCATGAGGAGCTGGAGGACTTCTTCCGCGGCTGCGGCTGGGAGCCGCACTTCGTCGAGGGTAAGGACCCCTCCGTCATGCATCGCCTCATGGCCGACACGCTCGATGAGTGCATCGAGGAGATCCTCGCTTTCCAGAAAGACGCACGCGAGAACGGCAGCACCGTCCGCCCGCGCTGGCCGATGATCGTCCTGCGCAGCCCCAAGGGCTGGACAGGTCCGGCATATGTCGACGGTCTCAAGGTCGAGGACTACTGGCGCGCACATCAGGTGCCCATCCAGCCCGACTCCCCCGAGCATATCCGCCAGATCGAAGAGTGGCTGAAGTCCTACCGCCCCGAAGAGCTGTTCGACGAAAACGGCGTACCCGTGCAGGAGCTGCTCGACTTCCCGCCTAAGGGCACGCGCCGCATGGGTGCGAACCCGCACGCCAACGGCGGCCTGCTGCTGAAGGATCTGCGCATGCCGGACTTCCGCGAATATGGCGTGGACGTCAGCTACCCCGGCGCAGTCGAGGCGCAGGATATGTCCGTGCTCGGCACTTTCGTGCGCGATATCTACAAGCTCAACGAAAAGGAGCGCAGCTTCCGCTCCTTCGGTCCGGACGAAACTACCTCCAACCGCCTCTCCGCGGTCTTCGAGGAGACCGACAGAGCATGGGATGGCGAAGCCTACGACACCGACGACCATCTCGCCCCCGACGGCAGAGTCATGGACTCCATGCTCTCCGAGCACGTCTGCGAGGGTCTGCTCGAGGGCTACCTGCTGACCGGCCGCCACGGCTTCTTCAACAGCTACGAGGCCTTCATCCGCATCGTCGACTCCATGTTCTCCCAGCATGCAAAGTGGCTCAAGGTCTGCAACCAGCTGCCCTGGCGCCAGAAGATCGCGTCGCTCAACTACGTGCTCGCATCTAACGTATGGCAGCAGGATCACAACGGCTTCACGCATCAGGACCCCGGCTTCCTTGACCATGTCGCGAACAAGAAGGCCGACGTCGTCTGCCTCTACCTGCCCCCGGATGCAAACTGCCTGCTCAGCTGCTTTGACCACTGCATCCGCTCCAGAAACTATGTCAACGTGATCGTCGCTTCCAAACACCCGCGTCCCCAGTGGCTGACCATGGAGCAGGCCGTCAAGCACTGCACTCAGGGCATCGGCATCTGGCAGTGGGCGTCCACCGACAAGGGCGAGGAGCCTGACATCGTCATGGCCTGCTGCGGCGATACCCCGACGCTTGAGACCCTTGCCGCCGTCACCATCCTGCGTGACGCTTTCCCCGAGCTGCGCATCCGCGTCGTCAACGTCGTTGACCTCATGCGTCTGCAGAGCAACGAGCAGCACCCGCACGGGCTGTCTCAGGTCGAGTATGACTCGCTCTTCACCAAAGATAAGCCCATAATCTTCGCCTTCCACGGCTATCCCAGCCTGATCCACGAGATGACCTACAAGCGCCACAACAAGAACATCCATGTGCGCGGCTACATCGAAGAAGGCACGATCACCACGCCCTTTGACATGCGCGTGCTCAACCGTCTTGACCGCTTCGATCTGGTCATGTCCGCGGTGTATAACCTGCCGCAGCTCGGCAACCGCGGCGCGTACCTCATCCAGCAGATGAAGGATAAGCTCATTGAGCACAAGCAGTATATCGCGGAGCACGGCCTTGATCTGCCCGAAGTCGCCGAATGGAAATGGAGCGACTAAGCTAATAACCCGCATATAGTTATAGATCCCGGACGGCTGAAACCGTCCGGGATTTGTCTATATGTGAGCAAAAAACACTGTCTTTTTCCAGGCGCATATGTTACAATCGAGACAATACACAAAAACACCGGAGGCAGCCATGAATCAGAGCGATGAAAGAAAGGATAATATTCAGCGCGTCATTGAGACTGCGCTGGATATGTTCATGGAAAACGGCATTGCCGCGACCAGCATGAACCAGATCGCAAGAAAAGTAAACCTCTCTCAGATGTCCCTGTACCGCTACTTCAGCAATAAGGAGGAGCTTATTCTCCGGATATGGAAATACGCGCTGACGGAGTTTTACAGATATTTTTATGAAAGGTACACCGGAGATGAGAATGCATCAACGGGCTACGAGCGCTTTGTGGCCTGCATGAGGGCTTACTATTCCCTGTATGAGGAGTTCCCGAACTGGTATAAATACACGCATGAGATGTTCACCTACCGCTTCAGCCATGACGAAGCCGCCGACCGCGGGATGAGCAGCGTCTTCTGGAGCCATTACGACAAGGAGATCCCGATCCCGGCGCTCAAGGCGCTCAAGGACGGCGTGGAGGACGGCTCCATAAGGAAAGATATCAACATCTATGCCATCTATCAGATCCTTCTCAACGCTTTCACCGGCGTCACTCTGTACGAAAACATCTCATTCGGCGTCGCTCCGGAGGCCATCGTGCATATGACCGCTTCGCTCATATCAAAATATATAAAAAGCGAGCAGTAAGTTTGTTAAAAAATACGAAATCTTTTTAAGATCAGAAATATACAAGGTTTATGTAACTTTTGGTACAGAACTCAGCGGGATGTCTGATAAAATACAGACATCATGTCGCTGCTTGTCGCGTTCTGATATTTTTTTAACGTCAGATGTTAATATGATTAACATCTGTTAGATGCCTTAACCATCGCAAAGAACGAGGTGTGACAACATATGCAGTGTACAAAAGAAGTGATCTCCATTCTCCCGTTCTGGCCGTCCCTGTCGGAGCAGCAGAAGCAGCAGTTCGAGTCAGGTCTGCTGTACAAGCGCTGCCGCGCCAGGGAGTCCCTCACCTTTTCCGGCGAGAAAAAGGACGGGATGCTGATAGTTCTGCACGGCGTCATCCGGGTCTATATGGTATCCGGCACCGGCAGAGAAGTGACGATCCTCATCATGCGCCCCGGCGATGTGTTCAATATCCTCACCGCCGACCGTGCCCGTCCCGGGGATATAATGCCGCAGCTTCAGGCAATGAGCGACGCCGCCGTCGCTTATATACGCCGCGCAGAGCTTTCGCGTCTGGCATACGGCTGCCCGGCAGCAGCGGAGTATATTATCGAGACGTCCTCCCGCAACGCCCAGGATATTCTGAATAACGTCAACGAGTATTTCTTCTGTCCGCTGCGCGCGAAGATCGCCGGGTTCCTGCTGAAGATTTCCGTGCAGCAGAACGGCGACTGCGCCCTTATCACCCATGAGGACATCGCAAACCATCTCGGCACGACCAGAGAGGTCGTCAGCCGCGAGATAAACTACCTGCGGCACACGGGGTTCATCAAGTCCGGCCGCGGCAGGATCACCCTGCTCGACCGGGCGGGGCTGAGAACTCTCGCAGGCCGCTCCGGAGAGGAGTAAATACCCGGCATCCCCCCGCATTTATTCTGTACATTTCATTGCGCCGCAATGAAAACACATAAAATCAAATTTTGGGAGGAACAGTCATGTATTACAGCAACGGCAACTACGAAGCATTCGCGCGCCCCGAGAAACCCGAAGGAATTGAAAAGAAGCACGCCGTGATAATCGGCGGCGGCCTTGCCGGTCTTTCGGCGGCCTGCTTCCTCGTCCGCGACGCCCAGATGCCCGGCGAGAACATCACCGTCATGGAGGATATGCCCGTAGCCGGCGGCGCCTGCGACGGTATCCTGAACATCGACAAGGGCTTCATCATCCGCGGCGGCCGCGAGATGGAGAACCACTTTGAATGCCTTTGGGATCTGTTCAGAAGCATCCCCTCTATCGAGACGGAGGGCGTGTCCGTTCTGGATGAATACTACTGGCTCAACAAGCATGACCCCAACTATTCTCTCTGCCGTGTGACCGAGAAGCGCGGCAAGGACGCCCATACCGACGGCGAGTTCGGCCTGTCCGACGCTGCCTGCATGGAGATAATGAAGCTCTTCTTTATGAAAGACGAAGACCTTTACGGCAAGGCCATCAACGAGATATGGACCGACGAGGTGTTCAACTCCAACTTCTGGACCTACTGGCGCACGATGTTCGCTTTCAAGGATGAGCACAGCGCGCTCGAAGTCAAGAAGTACGTCCACCGCTTTATCCACCATATCGGCGGTCTGCCCACGCTCAAGGCGCTGAAGTTCACGAAGTACAACCAGTATGAGTCCATGATCCTCCCGATGATAAAGTACCTGCGCGGTCACGGTGTGAAGTTCATGTTCAGCACCACCGGCACCAATGTTATTTTCGACATCAACCATGCCCGCAAGGTCGCCACAAAGATAGAGTATCTTGAAAAGGGCGAGCCTAAGTCCATGGACATCGACGAGAACACCCTCGTGTTCTTCACCAACGGCTCCAACTGCTCCAACGCCACCATCGGCGATCATCACACCGCCCCCGGCTTTGATACCTCCGTCGGCGACAGCTGGAAGATGTGGCAGAACATCGCCCGTCAGGATCCCAGCTTCGGCCATCCGGATGAGTTCCTCAAGGATCCCGAGCTCACCCAGTGGGAGTCCGCAACGCTCACTACGCTCGATGAAGAGATCATCCCCTACATGGAGGCCATCTGCAAGCGCGACGTCAGAAGCGGCAAGGTAGCGACCGGCGGCATCGTCACAGCGCGTGACTCCGGCTGGCTTATGAGCTGGACTGTCAACCGTCAGCCGCACTTCAAGGTGCAGCCCAAGGATCAGTGCGTCGTCTGGATATACGGCCTGTACACCAGCCGCATGGGCGACTATGTCAAGAAGCGCATGCGCGACTGCACCGGCGAAGAGATCGCCCGCGAGTGGCTGTACCATATCGGCGTGCCCGTGGAGCGCATCGACGAGCTGGCCGCAAAGAGCTGCAACTGCGTGCCTGTTATGATGCCCAGAGTCACCACTTACTTCATCTGCCGCAAAAAGGGCGACCGCCCCGACGTCGTCCCCAACGGCGTTGTCAACTTCGCTTTCCTCGGCAACCACGCCGAGACCTTCCGCGACACCGTGTTCACCACCGAGTACTCCGTGCGTACCGCGATGGAAGCCGTCTACACGCTCTGCCATGTCGACCGCGGCGTGCCCGAGGTGTTCAACTCCGTCTATGACGTGCGCGTCCTCATGCAGAGCACGAAGAAGCTCATGGACGGCCGCCGTCTGACCGACATGAAGCTGCCTCTGCCCAAGTTCATCACAAAGCCCGTCATCCGCGCGATACTCAAGAAGGTCGACAAGACCGAGATCGGCACGCTCCTGCGCCGCTACGACATGGTCGACTTCGACCTTTAAAGTCTTCCCGCCGGTTTCTCCGGTTTAATTTCCATTACCCTTGCATAAGAATGGGTGCAGCCCTCCAACCCGGAGGGGCTGCACCCGTTTTTTAATTGTGAGCAGGACGCTTTAATCTTTACAGTCAGGAACATTATTCCTTTATTGTTCGTCTAAAGCATAAATGCATTTATAGTAACGGATGCTCTCTGATATTAAAAAGGAGGTTCGATTCACATGAGCAAGAAGAAAACACTGACAGCCGTTTTTGTGATCCTGATCTGCATCCTTATCGGCGGCGTTTTGCTGCGGCAGTACAAGCGCGCCAACACCACGGAGTGCATCTTAAAGGGGACGATCACCAGCATTGAGGATAATGTTTTCACGGTCGTGCCCGACACTTCAAATCTGAACGCCATGGGGCCGACATACCTCACGCATGCGGATTCCCTATCGTTCCGCCCGAACGGCAAAACCAAGGTATACGGCAGGTATGGCATGACTGAGGTCGACATCAGCGAGCTGTACGTCGGCGATTATGTCCAGGTCCGGTTCCACGCCCCGATCCATAGTGAATATGACGGCCGTGTTTTTACGATGGACGAGATCAAGTACCAGATCAAAAGTACATAAACAACGGTCGTGCCGCGAAACGCAGCACGACCGTTGTAATTTATCTATCAATTGGTCGGATTTAATTATTCTGTTCTCTCGTCGCCCCAGAAGAACAGCGCGACCGTGCCGGGACCGGTGTGCGCGCCGATGGTGGTGCCGACGTGGTTTATCTCGACCTTGCCGTTGAGCTTCGGGAAGCGCTCCTCGACGAGGTCTGCAACCGCTCTCGCGTCGTCATAGCAGGCGGAGTTTGAGATATAGCACTTGCCGCTGTAGTCAAGGCCGTCCTGCGCGTGTTCTTCCATGCGCGCGACGATCTCCTTGATGACCTTCTTCTTGGTGCGGATCTTGCTGCGCGGGATGAGGTGGCCGCCGTTATCCATGTTGAGCAGGGGGCAAATTTCAAGCAGGCCGCCGAATACTGCCGCCGCCTTGGAGATGCGCCCGCCGCGGACGTAGCTGGAAAGGTCGGTGGAGAAGAACCAGTGGTGCAGGTACAGTCTGTTCTCCTCTATCCATGCGGCGAGCTCCTCCGCGGTGAGACCCTCGTCGCGCTTGGTCGCGGCGGTGTCCATCAGCAGGCCGTAACCGGAGGACGCGCCGAGAGAATCGACGATGTAGACCTTCCTGTCGGGGAAGCGCTCCTGCACGATGAGCGCGGCGTTGCGCGCGGAGTTGATGGTGCCGGATATACCGGAGGACAGGCAGACATGCACGATGTCCAGCCCTTTCTCAAGAAACTGCGTGAAGTAGGTCACGTACTCGGATATGTTGACCTGCGAGGTGCGGGTGTCCGCGCCCTTTGCCATTCTCGCGTAGAACTCCTCAAAGGACATGCTCACGCCGAGGTCGTCCATGTATTCCTGACCGTCTATCGCGTAATGAAAGCAGACGTAATGAATGTCGCGCTCTTCGAAATGCTCCTTCGTGAGGTCAGCCGTGGAGCAGCAGCTAAGAATATAATCAGCCATTGTTGTTCTCCTTCCTCTATACCGCAGCCGGGTGCAAAACGGTATATTATTTTATTACATCATACCGTCAAAGCCTCTTTGGCGCAAGCTACGCTTTCTCTGCCCGGCTCTACACCTGCGCGACATGCCTTAAATGCAGGTAGAGCGCCCCGCGGGGCGCTCTACCTGCAGTAGAATCATTCTTTTTTTCTGTGCAGTCTCGGCAGCGTGCCGGGTTTGATGCGGATATTGCAGCTGAGAAACACGATCATCAGCGCCGGTATCGCGATCAGGAACAGCTGCCACGGCTTCTGCGGCAGCAGCACATACAGCAGGAAGAAAATGCTCAGCACGAACGCCGCTATCACAAACTGCAGATGCTTCGTCCGCTTGAACACGCACAGCAGCACCATATACGTCAGCAGCGACACCGTCAGCGCCACGGCGAACACCGGCCACCACAGCGTCCCCAGCAGCCAGAGCACCACGAACGCCGTCAGCGACATCGTCCATATTCCGAGGATCGCTATCGCGATGATTATATCTACGCTGTACTTCGGCGCTTCCTCCTCGGGCTTCTCCTCCTTCGGCGGCTCCCAGCCGTCGTGCGAGGACAGGAGATAATCCACCGTCACGCCGAACAGCTCCGCCATCTCGCTGAGCACGTATGCGTCCGGTATCGCCTCGCCGCGCTCCCATTTCGATACGGATTTATCGGAATAATTGAGCTTTGCGCCGAGCTCGGCCTGGGTCATCCCCGCCTTGGTACGCTCATTTATGATATTGCTTGCGGTGACAAGCTTAAGTTCTGTAAGCTCTATCATGGCTTCTCCTGTTCCAAGCTCCGGCCTGCCGCTGCAGTCGCGCTCTGGCAGCAGGAGCTTTCTTATTTATAACTGAGCTGGGGCTTATAAAACTCAAAGATAACGCCGTCGCGTCCCTTTTCGTTCTTCGGCTCGTGAGAGGTCCAGCCGATGTTCATCGCGCCGAGCGCCATGGACAGGCGCACCGGGAACGGCCTGCGGCCTATGCGGTAGGCGATGAACTGCGGGCGGGAGATGAAGTTCATCAGGCAGTTGCCGAGGATGAATGCCGCGGGCTTGCTGACCTCACCCTTGTAGTTCTTCGGCGGCTGCGCGAGCTGGCCGCGAACAAGATCCTTCGCGTGGAAGCGGAACCAGCCCATTATCATGGGGTTGAAGCTCTCGACGCACACCTCGCCTCTGTAATCCGACAGGAGCGCGTAGGTCTTTTTGCACAGCTCAAGGTTGCGCCGGCCATTCTTCAGCTCGACTATAAGCGGGCCGCGCCCTTTTATAACGTTGAGCACCTCGGAGAACAGCGGAATGCGGTTATTCGTGCCGCACAGCCCGAGTGCACGCAGCTCGTCATAGCTCTTCTCGTCGACGCGGGCATGTACCCCGCAGACGCGGTCGAGCGTATCGTCATGGAAGACGACGACCTGACCATCCTTACTCAGCTGCACGTCAAGCTCGATGCCGTAGCCTGCCTTTGCAGCAAGCCTGAACGCCTCGAGCGAATTTTCCGGCACGCTCATGTCGCGGCTGTGCAGACCGCGGTGCGCAAAGTTGCGCCCCATGAACGGAGCCTTCTGCCGCTTTGTCGCCCTGCCCGGTGCGAGCAGGAACAGCGGCACTGCCGCCGCGGCCGCAGCAAGGCCTATCTTCCCCATGTTTTCGGATAAACAATTCTTCATAGCAATAAACACCTCGCTTTAATTTATTGAGCAGTCGGCGCTCCGGTTCAGTCCCCGGAATCCAGCGCCTCGATACCGACAACGTTTGCGACCTTCTTTGCCTTGATGTTCTTGACAAGGCTGATGAACACGATCGCACTGAGCGTGGTCATGACACATGCGTATATGGGCAGCGCTCTCCATGCGCCGGTCATGTCGAACAGGAAGCCGAGCAGGATAGGCGTCACTGTCTGGGCGGACATGCTCGCGGTGTAGTAGTAGCCGGTGAACTTGCCGATCTTCTTCGACGAGCACAGCTCGACGACCATCGGGAACGAGCAGTTATGCACCAGCGCCATGCCGAAGCCCTTGATCGCCCACACCGCGTAGAGAGCCACAGGGAACGCGTATTCGCCGTGCGCGCCGACGGCGACGCCGGTCGGCGTCACGAAAGACATGAACACCAGCGCGACAAAGGTGATGAGCAGGCCGCAGGAGATAGTCCACTTGCGGCCGATCTTCTCGGCGATGCCGCCGGCGATCGCAAAGCCGATGACCGATGCAAGGCCGCCGGCGATGGTGAGCACCATCGTGGCGCTCGATGCGGAGTTGAGGTAATAGATAACGTAGTTGCCGATATAGGTGCCTATCGCGTTATCTGACATGAACCACAGGAATTCTGCGCCGAGTATCGCAAGCAGCATGCGCTTGTTGGCCTTGGACATGGGCTTGTCGTCGTCGATCGGGGTCTCGACCGCGGCAAGACGCTCGCCCTCGGCCATCTCGTCCTTCATCTCTTCGGCGATCTTGTTTTCCTTTATCGTGAAGAACAGCACCAGCGCCGAAATGACCATCAGCACAGACGCGATGATGAATGGCAGCTCGATTATCCAGACTTTTCTTGCCTCGTCCGCGGCGTTGATGTAATCGCTGAGCTTGAGGAAGATGCCGAGCACCGTGGCGAACGCGCCGCCGAGGTAGCCCATGATGTTGATGATGCCGTTTGCCTTGGCGCGCAGGGGCTTGGGTGTGATATCCGGCATGAGTGCGACCGCGGGGTTGCGGTACATCATCATGAATATCAGCACTATCGCCATCATCGCGACCATACCGGCAATGTTGTTATAGTGGAAGAACAGCGGGATGAGCGGGAACGCCAGCGCCGCGACGGCAGTGCCGGTGAGGATATAGGGCATGCGCTTGCCGATAGGCGTCTTTGTCTTATCGGAAAGGTTGCCGAATATCGGCAGCAGGATGAGTGCGGCGAGGTTATCGCAGGCCATAATTATGCCGACCAGCCACTGAACGTTGAGGATCTTCGCGGGATCGCCTGCCTTGAGCTCCGCCGAGGAGATGCCGTACATTCTTCTTGCGAAGATGTCCGTCAAGAAGGTCGGGCACCAGGAGTCGTACACCTGCCAGAGCAGCAGGATGCCGAAAAAGGCGAAGCCAATCAGGAATGTTCTCCTGTAATTGAGCTTCAGCGGGGATTCGCTAACAGTATTGTTCATAACACACCTCAGACGAATTTTTTATCGTGTGCCCGTCTGCTCATTCGCACTCGGGCATAAGCTCCTTGGATATCACAGAAAGCATATTGTCGAACTTTTCGACGTCCTCCGCGCTGAAGCGCTCCTTTATGCGCTCCATGACGGTCATCTCATAGCTGCTGAGGAGCCCCGCATAGTTATAGAACTTCTCCGAGAGCACGAGGTGATACTCGCGCCTGTCGACCGCGGAGTTCTGGCGCTCGAGATAGCCCTTGCGTATAAGGCTGTTGACCTTATATGTAGCGTTCGACTGCGAGATATTCAGAAAGTCCGCGAACTGGCCGACCGTCGGCTCATCCAGCATCTTTATAACCTCCAGCGAAAACGCCTCCATCGCGGAAAGCGAGCCTTCCCTCTCTCGCACGAGCTCAAAAACCCGGCGGTAAAAATTGAGCTTGAACTTATCATATACTTCAACAAAATTCTTTTCCAGCATAGCAGCGCCCTCCGAAATCTTAAATGTATTCTATACCAAATTGCCGCGTTTGTAAATTGAGATAATTAAAATTTTAGAACAAAAAGCACCCTGCCGCCGCGCGTAATGCACATCGGCAGGGTGTTTGTCTGGTTTTTATTCGGCGGCGCTGTCCTCGCTCTCGGAGATGCATTTTTCCTCGCAGTCTCTCTGTGCCTGTATCAGGATGTTCATTGCTTTCTCCGCGGCACGCATCGAGGAGAAGCCTTTGAAAGCCTTGATTTACCGCTATTTCCTCCCGGCTAATTTTCCGGGGCTTGTGCCGAAGCTCTCTCGGAAGGCGCGGTGAAACGCGGAGTAATCCGCGAAGCCGCTCTCGGCGGCCGCCTTGCCCGCGCTCACGCCCTCGCGGATGAGCCGCGCGGCGTTCATGAGCCGTTTCTGCCGTATATACGCATGCACCGTGCTGCCGGTCTGCGCCTTGAAAAGGCGCATGAAATGATAGCGGCTGAGAAACACCCGCTCTGCAAGCGCATCCACGGTCAGCTCCTTGCGGAAGTTCTCGTTTATGTATGAGAGCGCCTGCTGTATCTTCGCATCGTACCCGGACTGACCGGCGCGCGGCTCCTCGGCCTCGGCGAGCCGGTTTATCTGTATGAGCAGCTGGATGATGAGCGTCTCGCGCAGAGTCTGCGCGCCGAAAAGCTCATCCCCTGCGGCGCGCTCATAGGCCGCGATCGCCGCTTTGAGTGCTTCTATCTGCTCCGCGTTCGGCGTGAGCAGATGGCGCGAGCGCTTATCGGCAAGCTCGAAACTGTCAAACAGCCCCGCGCCCGGCATGCTGCGCTCAAAATGCCCGCGGTCGAGATAGATTATTATCCGCTCATACGGTACGCTCTTGTCGATCTCGGCCTTGTGTATAGTGTGGTGCCCGACGAGCAGCACATCCCACGGGTGCAGCTCGTAGCTGCTGCTCTCGACGCGATAATCCACCTTGCCGGAGATAAGGATGATGAGCTTATCGAACTCATGGAAATGGAAGTCGAGCTCCTGTCCGGCAGTGTCCCTGAGATGGAAATAATGATAGCTCTCGCGCAGATATCCGGCTCTGTTTATAGCAGTTTCCACAGCACTCACCTCTGATAAATATTATACAGCACTTTTTGCAATGTTTCAAGCACACAGCACAATTTACTTTGCAAATCGAGCGAATATAATATAACACATAAATTTGTAAAGGGGTGTCAGCCATGAACAAATCAGAATCCTTCTTCAAACGCTATTGGTTCATAATCTCCATGCTCGTCGGCATCGTCGCCGGCTGCATCGTCGGCGCGGTATGGCCGGGAGCGACCGCTCTTGAGCCGCTGGGCACGGTGTTCATAAACATGATGTTCTGCGTCGTGGTACCGATGGTGTTCTGCTCCATCTCCTCCGCCATCGCGAACATGGGCAGCGCGAAGCGCGCGGGCAAGGTGCTCGGTGTCACCGTCGCGGTGTTCGCCGTCACGGCTGCGATCGCGGCACTGCTGATGTACATAGTCGTGCGCATATTCCCGCTGGTTCAGGGCACATACGTTGTCACTGAGGGCGAGGTCGGCTCGACGCTCGGCGTGGCCGATATGATAATCAACTTCTTCACCAAGCCCGACTTTACGGAGCTTCTCAGCCGCAGGGCTATCCTGCCCCTGATCGTCGCGGCGATAATCTTCGGCTTCGGCATACAGATGGCCGGCGGCCCCGCGACCAAGACCGCGCAGCTGCTTGAGGACATCACCAACTGCATCATGAAGACCGTCAAGATCATCACCTACTATGCGCCCATCGGCTTCTTCGGCTTCTTCGCATACCTCGTTGCAAGCTACGGTCCCTCCCTCATCGGTGACTACAGCCGCACGCTTATCATCTATTACATCATGTGCTTTGTGTATATGCTTGTCTCCTCCCCGATATACGCCCGCTTCGGCGGCGGCAAGGGCGCGGCCAAGGTCATGTTCAAGCACCTGTTCGCCCCGGCCATGACGGCCTTCGGTACCTGCTCCTCCGTTGCGACCATCCCGACCAACATGGAAGCTGCCGACGACACCGGCATCTCCAGCGACGTGCGCGACATCGTTCTGCCTATGGGTGCGACGATGCACATGGACGGCTCCGCGATGAGCGCGATAGTCAAGGTCGCGTTCCTGTTCGGCATCTTCGGTCAGGACTTCGGCACATGGGAAGCAATACTCGCGATAATCGTTGCGGTGTTCTCCTCGGTCGCGATGTCCGGCATTCCCGGCGGCGGCGGTACGGGCGAGCTTGTTGTCTGCTCCATCTTCTTCCCGGATCAGCTGGCCATCGCCTACCCGATAGCCATCGCTCTCGGCAACCTCGTCGATCCTCCCGCCACGATGGTGAACGCAGCAGGTGACTACGTCGTCTCCTTCATCGTCTCCCGCTACGTCGACGGCAAGGATTGGCTCCAGAAGCAGCTGCACAAGGATACCGTCTCCGCGGAATAAACGTACAGCATATAAAATGACCGGACTCAGCTTTTGCTGAGCCCGGTCATTTTATATGCCCGCGTCAATCGTCGCGGCCTATGCGTTCAAGCTCGGTGTCCTTTTTCCACAGGTAGCTCAATCTCAGCTCCTCGCCGCGGCTGATGCGGCGGAAATTCTCCGTGTGCTTTATGAAGACCGGCACAAAGGGGATCGCAAGGATCGCGGCGCCCGCCCAATTGCCGGTCGTCGTGCCGTAGTACACAGGCCAGATCACCGACATGGAGACGGTCGAGATGGCGATATAGTTCGACGCAAAGCCTATCAGCACGGCGATGGCGAGCATCAGCAGGAAGACCTTGGCGCTGTGCGCAAGCACCACGCCGCCGAGGCAGGCAAAGCCCTTGCCGCCGCGAAAGCCCAGAAACACCGGGAACATATGCCCGATGACGCAGGACACGCCGGTTATCTGCCACGCGTATTCCAGCTCCGGCAGGAGCACCGCGCCGAGCTTGCATGCGGCCGTGGCCTTGAGTATATCAAACAGCGCGACGAATATGCCCGCGGCCTTGCCCGCCATGATGACGGTGTTCGACGCCCCGGCGTTGCAGGAACCGGAGGTGCGCACATCGTAGCCCTTCTTGCGTCCGATAAGGTAGGACGGGCTTATGCAGCCGATGAGATAGCCCATAAGCACACACAGCAGCAGACGCCATAGACTGAATGTCATTTCAATTCACTCTCCCAAAACAAAGCGTTCTATCCCGCGCGCGACTCCGGCTTCGGCATTCGAGACCGCCACCCAGTCGGCAGCGGCGCGCAGCTCCTCAATGGCGTTCTCCATCGCAACGCCGATGCCCGCAAAGCGGATCATGTCTGCATCGTTGCGGTCATCGCCGAAGGCAAGGACCTCCTCAGGTCTGATGTCCAGCCGCCTGCACAGCGCGGCGAGTCCCTGACCTTTGGTCGCGGCGGAGCTGTTGACTTCGATATTGAAGGGCACGGACGTCGTGAACGCCATGCTGGGGAACATGCCCGGCAGCTCCTCGAGCTGGCGCGCCCGCTCCTGCATATCGGTGAAATAGAACTGAAGCTTCTGAACGCTCCCGCCCTTCTGGCGCAGAAACTCCTTCAGCTCCGGCACGCTCCTGCGCAGCGTGAGGACAAGCTCCAGGATGCCGGGGTCGGGTACGAAGTCCCGTGCGCGCGCCTGCATACCGGCGGACATATAGCCCCAGCTGTCCTGATAGCAGTCATAGGGAATGCCCAGCCCGTCCTCATAGCGCAGGAGACTGAGCGCCTCCTCAAGCGGTATCTCCGCGCGCGCGACGGCTTTATCCTCCAGCGCGTCATAGACGAACGCACCGTTTGCCGTAACATAGTAGCGGATAAACGGCAGTTCGCGTATCTGCTGCGGGACGCCGCCTACTATCCGCCCTGTCGCCGGGACTATGACGACGCCCTTTGCGGCGGCCTCTTCCAGCGCCCTTATATTGTCCGGGGGGATATTCTTGTTCGGGTCAAGGAAAGTCCCGTCAAGATCAAATGCGATAAGCTTTATGCCCATTATATACTCAGCCTCGTTTCTTTACCGATATTATCCACTATACCGAAGCTTTTGGCAAGTGCTTTTTATAGATATAGCAAGTCCACCGCATCGTGTTCGACGCGGTGGGCTTGTTCGTTATTCTTCGGTTTTCTCCGGTTCTTTTCCGCTGCAGTAATCATCAAAGAACCTGCGGAAGATGTCCAGCAGCTCCTTGTTCTTGCCGTGCAGCCCTGTCTCTTTATTATAGTAGGCGCAGACATCGTCGATATCCGGCAGATAGGGCAGCGGGAAAATGTCGATATTCTTGAGGTAATCCGCCTGAAGCTCAGGGGCGAGCATGTCCCAGAAGATGCGCGCGTAGACAAGCACGCCAAGGCCGGAATTTGCGAGCTGGAAAGCGTTCTCGACATTCGTCAGCTCGCACACAAAGCATGGGTTTATATCATAATACTTGAGGTAACTGTTGAGTGCCCTGCCGCCCGAGGACTGGCGCGGTATCTTTATAAACGGTGCCTTCTCAAACCACGTGAGGTCCGCGCACTCGGAAAAGCGCGCTTTTATCTCGTCGTACTGATCCCCGGCAAGCTCACGCATTATCTGCTTCGGCACGACCAGCACCTGCTCCTTCTTGCAGAGGGTCACCGTGTCATAGTTATCGGGCGCGCCGTTTATCGAGCCGATGACGAGGTCGACCCCGTCGTATATGATCGACTTGTGCAGCACCTCCGGCGACTCCTCGCTGACCTTGACATAGGTATCCGGGTGCTCCTTGAGGTATTCCGGCAGGACATACGGCAGGATCGCGCGGGCGATGGTGTGCTCAATGCCGACATGGATGAAATGCGAGCCGCTGAAGCTGTGGCTGGAGCTCTCCTCATACTGCTGCTTGAGCTGGAGGATCTCCTTTGCGGTCTGCAAAAACTGCTTCCCGTCCGGCGTGAGGCTGAGCGGACGGCTGCGCACAAACAGCGTCGTCCCCAGTTCCTCTTCCAGCTTCGCTATCTGCTTTGACAGCGACTGCTGCGAAATGAACAGATGTTTCGCGGCTGTAGAAAAGCTTTTCTCGTCGGCCACGGCGGTGAAACTTTTCAGCAATGAAAAATCCATTATAAATAAACGCTCCGCTTTTTCATTGTATGGGGCCTCAGCAGGCGAAAAATGCGTCCGCCGTTTTGCCCGCATACATTGTTGAGTATAGCACCTTGTCTTATCGCTGTCAAAGCTTTTTAGCGGACAGTCCTGTTTTGATTTTCACATTATATTATATGCACAAAGCTGCCGGACTTTCTGGCTTGTTTATGGGTCAATACAGGAAAATGTAAATTTACTCTTGCAAAATTAAACTTTCGGTTGTATTATAAATGCAGAAAGGGAGTAATTCAGAAACCTGTCCAAAATTGCAGCTTCCCTTTTGTTGATTTTTAGGAGGTACCAGTATGAAAAAAGTTATTGCACTTTTGCTTGCACTTGTTATGGTATTTGCGCTGTGCGCCTGCGGCAGCTCCAGCTCCGCTCCGGCTTCTTCCGACAGCAGCGCAAAGAAAGAAGCGCTCACTTTCACCACCGGCGGTGAAGCGGGCACCTATTATGCTTTCGGCAGCGTGCTTGCCCAGTACGTTTCCAATAACAGCAACCTGAGCGTTACCGCCATCACCGGCAACGGCTCCAAGGCAAACGTCGAAGACCTCGACGCCGGCGATGTACAGCTCGGCTTCTGCCAGTCCGACGTTATGAGCTACGCCTATGACGGCACCAACCTCTTCGCCGATACCGGCGCTGTCGGCAGCTTCTCCGTCGCAGCCGCGCTCTACATGGAGCAGGTACAGATCGTCACCATGAACCCCGACATCAAGACCGTTGCCGACCTCAAGGGCAAGATCGTCTCCATCGGTGCTCAGGGCTCCGGTGTTTACTTCAACGCAATTGACGTCCTCGGCGCATACGGCATGACCGAGGCCGACATCACCCCCGTTTACCAGAGCTTCGGCGACAGCGCCGAGAGCCTGAAGGATAAGAAGATCGACGCGGCCTTCATCGTCGCCGGCGCTCCCACCACTGCTATCGTTGACCTGTCCACCAGCGCTCAGGTCTACCTCGTCAGCATCGATGACGAGCACATGGATAAGCTCCTCGCCAGCAGCCCCTACTACTCCGCTTACACCATCGCCGCTGACGTCTACGGCACCCCTGAGGATGTCCAGACCGTCGCAGTCGCGGCAGTCGTCCTCGTCCGTGACGATGTCTCCGACGACGATGTCTACACCTTCGTCTCCACCATCTTCGACAATATCGATGCTATCTCCGAGCAGCACGGCAAGGGCGCTGAGCTGAGCCTTGAGTTCGCTTCCTCCATGACCAGCGTCCCCTACCACCCCGGCGCTGCGAAGTACTTCGCCGAGAAGGGCTTTGAGGTCGCGACCAAGTAAGCTTTACCCTCAGCACTACATAGACAAATGCGCTGGAGCCTCAGCAATGGGGCTCCGGCGTATAAGGTTTATTCGCCTCCCTTTATGAACGTGCAAATTTGCGGTTTCTTTACGCCGAAGCGGCTTTCTTAACTTGCGCTTTGGTCGTTCTTGAGTCATGATATATTGGGATATTTTTAAATATTGAACGGAAAGGGGCATACATAATGCCAAGCAAGAACCATTTTCACATCCGAACGGCAGACGAAGTCGTCGACACCAGCGTAGATATTGAGGTCGACGTAGGCACGGCTGCGGATGTTGAAGCTGTCATGCGTAAGTACGACCGCGAATCCAACACACGTACATGGGAAGGCACCCCGGGAATGATCGTCCGCGTCATCATGGTCATTTTCTCGCTGTACTGCATCTGGTCGACGCTCTTCAGCGTCGCGGCTATCGAGAAGCGCCTCACCGCGTTCATCGCCTGCGTCATCATCATGGGCTATATGACCTACCCCGCCTCGAAGCACCATGTCCGCCACAACTATATTCCGTGGTTTGACTATGTACTTATGATAGTCGGCGCGGCGAGCTTCTTCTACTACTGCTTTGTCTATGACTCTCTCGTCATGGTCCTGACCAGCGCATCGAAGATCACACCGTTCCAGATCTCCGTCGGCATCATCGGCATCCTCTGCCTGATGGAGCTGTGCCGCCGCTGCGTCGGTGTGCCGATCCTCTGCGTCGCCGCCGCGCTGATAATCTACACCTTTGCAATCGGCACCCCGCTCAAGCGCGTGCTCTATACCCTGTTCTATACCACCAGCGGCGTCATGGGTACGCCTATCCAGGTCTGCGCAAAGTACATCGTTGTGTTCATCATCTTCGGCGCGTTCCTTGAGCGCACCGGCATTGCGGCTTTCTTTATAGACCTTGCAAACTCCCTCGTCGGCCGCTTCTCCGGCGGCCCGGCCAAGGTCGCGGTCATCTCCTCCGCGCTGTGCGGCATGGTCTCCGGCTCCTCTGTCGGCAATACCGTCACCACCGGCTCCGTCACGATCCCGATGATGAAGAAGACCGGCTATAAGCCCGAGTTTGCAGGCGCTGTCGAAGCCGCGGCCTCCACCGGCGGCCAGATAATGCCGCCTATCATGGGCGCTGCCGCGTTCCTTATGGCCGAGTACATGAACGTCACCTACGGCGAGGTCGCGCTGCGCGCCATCCTCCCGGCCGTGCTGTACTTCACCGGTATATTCATCGCCGTTCACCTTGAGGCGAAGAAGCTCCGCCTGAGCGGCATCCCCAAGGAAGAGCTGCCTGTTATGAGCAAGCTCATCAGGAAGATATATCTGCTCCTCCCGCTGGTCGTGCTCGTATGGCTCGTCACCACCAACACCCGCACGATGCAGTTTTCCGCGACTGTCGCGATCCTCGTCGCCATCGTCGTGAGCCTTTTCGATAAGGATAACCGCATCACCCCCGCCAAGATCTTCGAGGCTCTCGAAGCCGGCGGCAAGGGCACCATCACCGTCGCCGTCGCCTGCTGCATGGCGGGCATCATCGCCGGCTGCATCACCGCAACCGGCCTTGCCTCCAAGCTCATCAGCGCCGTCGTGTCCATCAGCAATCAGGTCTCCTTCGTGAACCCCCAGTTCATTGCGATGTTCCTCACGATGATCTGCTGCATCATCCTTGGCATGGGCGTGCCGACCACCGCTAACTACTGCATCATGGCCTCCACCTGCGCCCCCATCCTCATCACCATGGGCGTGCCCAAGATCTGCGCGCACTTCTTCGTGTTCTACTTCGGCATCGTCGCCGACATCACCCCGCCTGTCGCGCTGGCAGCTTACGCCGGCTCTGCGATAGCGAAGTCGAACCCGATGAAGACCGGCATCAACGCAACGAAGCTTGCTATCGGCGCATTCATTGTGCCGTACATCTTCTGCCTGAACCCGGCAATGCTGCTCATTGACGTTACGGCGTTCGGCATAATTCAGATCGTTATAACCTCTCTCGTCGGCATCTTCGGCGTCGCCGCGGCAATGAACGGCTTCCTGTTCAAGAAGCTCGAATGGCCGTGCAGAGTGCTTATCTGCATAGGCGGTCTGCTGATGATGGATCCGACCGCGATCACTGACGTTATCGGCATCGTGCTCTTCGCGGCAGTCTTTGCATGGCAGTACTTCGGCGCAAAGAAAGAGCGCTCCGCTGCCTGAGTTTAAATACTGAAAATATTGAAAGTGAAAATCGGAGTCCGGCAAATATGCCGAACTCCGGTTTTATTATCTTCCTGATTTTCTCACACAAGATACACCCTGTGGCAGCTGCCCGCGCCGAAGACGTTCTCCATCGCGGTCCTGTACTCTGCGAAGTATTCATCCGGCATGAGCGCCTGCACGCAGCCGGCAAAGCCGCCGCCGTGGACGCGCCATGCTCCCTTGCCGTCAAGCAGCTTCTTTGAAAGCTCAAGCCCCTGCGCAAGCTTGGTATCTCCGGTGGCGCTGGTAATAATATTGTTGAGCAGCTCCTCCGAGCTGCGGCCCGATTCGTTCATCAGGCGCATGTATTCCGCTCCGTCCCCAGCGACGAGCGCGTCACGCATTCTCGGGACGCGGTCATTCTCATCGAAGAAGTGCATCGCGCGGCGCACCGGACGATCCGAGGGATCCCAGCCCTTGCCGCGGAACTCCGCCGGGTCGACATCCGCAAGCACGCCCTTGTCGAAAAGGTTCGCGATATAGACCATATCGCCCGGGATGCGGGCATAGGAGGTGTCGAGCCCCGCATGGCTGCCGCCCGTATCGGTCAGGCACAGCGTCAGCCCCATGGAGCTGAAATCGGCCTTTATCGGCGTCATCTCGCCGGTCTTGAAGTCAACATACAGCGTGTGGCCAAGGGCGCACACGAGCTGGCTCATAAGGCCGCAGGGCTTGCCGAAATATCGGTTCTCCGCCTCCTGCCCGGCGCGGGCGATAACGACGGGGTCGACCTTACCGTCATTGAACAGGGCACTCAGGGCGCTGCCTATAAGCACCGAGAACGCCGCCGAGGAGCTCAGCCCCGCGCCGACCGGCAGCGTGGATTTCACAACGGCGTTAAACCCGCCGACTTTCAGCCCCAGCTCGGAAAACGCGCTCACGACGCCGCGGACGAGTGCCTTGGGTGTGCCGAACTCGGTCGTCCTGACAAGCAGGTGGTCACAGCGGACGTCAAAGCTATTGAAGCCCTCCGACTGCACATGAATCATTTTGCTGCCGTTCGTCTCACAGACGGCATATAAACCAAGGTCGATCGCCGAGGCGAGCACCCGCCCGTTCTGGTGATCGGTATGATTGCCGGCAAGCTCAGTCCTGCCTGGGATAAAGAACTCTTTTTTCATATATGTATACACCCTCGGTTCTGCACATTTGCTCAATCCTTCCTGTATATCAGAATATACCAAATTTCACTTTAAGTCAATAAAAACCGCTTTATTTTGCGCAAATCAAGACAATTGTTTAACACTCCGCACAAATACCTTGCCTTATTTACGTGCAGAATATATAATAGGATTCAAGAGAAATTTTTACGACTTTTTTGCACCGTGGAGGTAAGATATGAAAAGCGCTAACGGCATCAATTTGACCATGCTCTGCGATTTCTATGAGCTGACTATGGGCAACGGCTACTTTGCCGACGGTATGCAGGATCGCATCTGCTACTTTGACATTTTCTACCGCGACGTTCCCGACAGCGGCGGGTACGCCGTCGCCGCGGGGCTGGAGCAGATAGTCGACTATGTCGAGAAGCTGCACTTCGGCGAGGAGGACATTGCCTACCTGCGCTCGCGCGGTATCTTCAGCGAGGGCTTCCTTGACTATCTGCGCGATTTCAAATTTACCGGAGATATCTGGGCGATCCCCGAGGGCACGCCCATCTTCCCGATGGAGCCTGTCATCACCGTCCGCGCCCCGGCGATACAGGCGCAGCTGCTGGAGACCTACCTGCTGCTCGAGTTCAACCACCAGAGCCTGATCGCCACGAAGGCGAGCCGCGTCTGCCGTGCAGCCCAGGGCCGCGCCGTGCTTGAGTTCGGCTCGCGCCGCGCGCAGGGCATCATGGGCGCCGTCACCGGCGCGAGAGCCGCGTTCATCGGCGGCTGCGCGGGCACTGCATGCACCGTGTCCGATCAGGTCTATGGCGTTCCCGCCGCGGGCACGATGGCGCACTCATGGGTGCAGATGTTCGACTCCGAGTATGACGCCTTTGTCAGCTACTGCAAGACCTATCCGAACAACGCCGTCCTGCTCGTGGACACCTTCAACACCCTCAAGTCCGGCATACCCAATGCCATCCGCGCGTTCAACGAGGTGCTCCGCCCCATGGGCATCACCAAGTGCGGTATCCGTCTGGACTCCGGCGACATGGCCTATCTCACCCAGCGCGCGCGCAAAATGCTCGACGACGCAGGCTGGCCGGGCTGCACCATCACCGTCTCGAACTCCCTTGACGAGCGCCTCATTACCGAGCTTATCCGTCAGGGCGCGAAGATCGACTCTTTCGGCGTCGGCGAGAGACTGATAACCTCCAAGAGCGCCCCGGTGTTCGGCGGCGTGTATAAGCTCTGCGCCGTCGAAAAACCGGACGGCGAGATCGTCCCGAAGATCAAGCTCAGCGAAAACGTCGGCAAGATCACGAACCCCGGCTTCAAGAAAGTATACCGCTTCTTCGACAAGGAGAGCGGCATGGCCGAAGCGGACTACATCTGCACGCACGACGAGGTAGTTGACGACACCCAGCCGCTCGAGATATGCGACCCGCACGACCGCTGGAAGAAGAAGACCATGTGCAATTTCCGCGCGGTGGAGCTGCAGGTGCAGGTGTTCAAAAACGGTGAACTGGTCTACGACCTGCCCGCCCTCGGCGATATCAAGAAGCGCTGCGCCGAGCAGATAGACACGCTCTGGCCCGAGGTCAAGCGCTTTGACTATCCGCATCAGTACTATGTCGATCTCTCACCGAAGCTCATGGCACTGAAGGACAAGATGCTGCTTGAGCGCGGACACGAAATAGTATAAGACTTAAATAAAAACCGGGCGCGCCGCAGACTTTTGCGGTGCGCCCGGTTCCCTCTCCCATAGGGAGCGGCAAGGGAGGCTTGCGTGGTATATCAAAATTTTTAATTGATGGTATTATAAAATAAATATTGTTTTCTCCAGAGTCCTCTGCTATACTGGAAGCGGCCAAACAAAAAGAAATGAGGTGCTTCCCATGCGTAAAAAAGCCAACTCCGTGGACAAAAACTCTCCCGAGTACTGGGCAAAAATGATCACAGGCGGGCGGGCTTCCCTGCTGCTGATCGTAGTTTTAACCGTTGTAAACATCGTGCTGCTGCTTATAGAGGCAGACCGCTACTTCGTATTTTCCGCCTCCATCCCCTATTATCTCACGGCGTTCGCAATGGGCATGGACTCCGTGTTCTCCAGTGGGATCGGCACCTATACTATCATTGCGATAGTCATCAGCGTCATAGTGGTAGGTATTTACCTGCTGTGCTGGGCGCTGGGCGAAAAGAAACCCGGCTGGCTCACCGCCGCGCTGGTTCTTTTCTCGCTGGACACAGTGGGACTTTTAGTTATCACATTCACCCTGCTGGAGGATCCGATCCTCAATCTCGTGGACATCATTTTCCATGCCTTGGCAGTTTATGAGCTGGTCATGGCTGTGATCTGCGCGGGAAAGCTCAAGCGGCAGGCAGCCGCCGAGACCTACAGCACGACTTCGGATATTATCTATTAACCGCTAAAGGCTAATAGGGCTGCGGCGATTTTTTCGCCGCAGCCCTATTTTTTATTCTTTTATTCTTCATAAGTCCTTATTATGCTCTCGGCGACGGTGCGCAGCTTCATGCAGCCGTCCATGGCGGAGCGCTCAAGGAAACGGTGCGCTTCGTCCTCGCTCATTTTGAGCCGGGAGATGAGCAGCAGCTTTGCGCGGTTAATGAGCCGCGCGTCGTCTAGCTTGCCGCGCAGGGCAGCGTACTCGCTGCGCGAGCGGCTGAGCCGCCCGCAGGCGGCGAAGAGCTGCGGCAGCACACTTTGCAGCTGCGCCCAAGCGGCGCAGAACACGCCGAGCTCAACACAGGCGCGGCGGTCAAAGGCTTCGTCGCACAGCAGGAGCACGGCAAGGCAGCCCTTTTTATACGCCGTGGGAGCAAAGCTCAGGGCAGCTTCATCGGTGATGACAAGGATATCCGCCGGGTGCAGGATCAGCGCACGCTCAAGGCTCGCGCCCTTTGGGACGCCGGAGATGCCGGAAACGAACCTGCCCATCCCGGATGCGCGCACGGCTTCGGCAAGCGGCTCGGCCGCGCCGGAGATCATCATGCTGTATTTGCCCGCGCTCTCGCTCATGTGCACACGCCCCTTTCCGGCGAAGTATAATTATATTTTATTATAGCATATTTATCGACGCTGTGCAATGCGCCGGTTTATTTTGCGTGGATATTTATGAACTCCGCCTTGAGTTTGGAGTACATTATCTTCTGGCTGCTGTACAGGCCGAAGTAGCCCGAGAGCATATAGGCTATGCCGCAGGCGAGCGCAAAATACACAAGGTCGGTCGAGCCGAAGAGCTCAATGCTCAGGACGATGGATGCGACGGGGCAGTTGACCGCGCCGCAGAACACGCAGATAAGCCCGAGTGCCGCGGCAAAGCCCGTAGGAATGCCGAGGAGTGAGCCGAGGACGCAGCCGAGCGTCGCGCCGATGAAGAAGGTCGGGACGACTTCGCCGCCCTTAAAGCCGCAGCCGATGGTTATCGCCGTGAGGATGAGCTTCCAGAAGAAGGCGTCGGGCTTTGCCTGCCCCTCCTCAATGGCACGTTTGATTATATTCATGCCCGCGCCGTTATAGTCGCCGGTGCCGAGGATCGCCGTGATGAGCACGACGAGCGCGCCGCCCGCCGCGATACGCAGATACGGGTTCTTTATGAGCTTTGCAAACAGGTGCTCCGTCTTGTGCATCGACAGGCAGAACACCGTGCTCATGAGTGAGCAGACGATAGCGAGCGCCGAGACCTTCAGCAGCATAAGCTCGGAGATCGGCTCGATGACGACGTCAAAATGCGTCGGGGCGATGCCGAAGATGTTCGCCATCTCCAGCGCGAAGAGCGAGGCCACGATGCAGGGGACGAGCGCGGAATAGTATATGACGCCCACGCTTATGACCTCGAGGGCAAAAAGCGTCGCGGTGAGCGGCGTTCCGAAGAGCGCGGCGAACACGGCGCTCATGCCGCAGAGAGTCGCAAGGCGCATGTCCTTATCGTCAAGGCGGAAAGCACGGCCTATATAGCAGCCGAGGCTGCCGCCTATCTGGAGCGCCGCGCCCTCACGCCCGGCGCTGCCGCCGAAGAGGTGGGTTATGGTCGTTGAAATGAAGATCGCTGGGACGAGCATAAGCGGCACCTTATCGCCGAAATGTATGGAGTCGATAATAGCGTTGGTGTTCTCGTTCTCCATCTTCGTGAGCCGGTAGAGCCCCGCGATGAGAAGACCCGAGACCGGCAGGAGAAGCAGCAGCCACGGGTGTGCCATGCGCGTACCCGTCGCCCAACTGACGCTGAGGTTGAAGGCCGTGCCGACAAAACCGCCGACGATGCCCGTCACGCCCGCGATAAACAGCCACTTGACGAAAGTCCATATATACTTCCAGGCGGCTTTGGATTCATCCTTAATAAAGTTCATGGCATATCAGTCCTTTTTCTCACGCTGACCTCGCCGAAGCGTATGGTCTCGCGCTCCCCTCCGCGCTCCACGATGAGCGCATAGTCCCCGTCGATGCCGACGGCGCGGGCGTTATATACTGTGTCGCTGCGCGTATAGGTCACATCGCAGCCGACTGTCGCGCAGCGGGCGCGGTATTCTTCAAGAAATGCCTCCGGGTCTTTGAGCCAGAGTGCATACATCTTATCAAGGCTCTCTATGAGCCGCGCGGAAAATTCTCCGATGTCCCATTTTCTTCCCGAGGCAAGGTACAGGGACGCGGCAATATCCCGCAGCTCCGGCGGGAACTCCGGCGTGTTGACGTTCACGCCCATGCCCATGACGACGCAGAAGCCGCCGGGCGTGGTGCAGCCCTCGGTCAAAATGCCGCAGAGCTTGCGTCCGCCGAGGAGCACATCGTTCGGCCACTTGATGGACACATCAATCTCCGGCCAAGCCTCAAGACAGCGGCACAGCGCGACGGCGGCGCAGGAGGTGAGGCTCACGGTCTTTTCCGGCGGGCAGTCGGGCCGCCAGAGCATCGACAGGTACAGCCCGCCCTCAGGTGAGAGAAAGCTGCGCCCGAGCCGGCCGCGCCCCGCGGTCTGCTCGCTTGCCCAGAGTACCGTTCCGTCAGGCGCGCTCTGTGCGGCAAGCTTCTTGAGGGCGTTGTTGGTCGAGTCTATGCTGCGCGCATACAGCACCGGCGCTTTACGCTCCGCGTCGAGCCGGGTGAAGCCGAAGTCATCCATTTATTATCCTCAGCGCCTCATACACAGCGCCTGCGCTGCCGGCGACGATGGAGCTCTTGCGCCCGTCCATAGGCAGCTCGCTCCCATCGGCGGCAAGGGCGATGCCGCCCGCCTCGCGCACGATGATCATGCCGGCGGCAAAGTCCCAGAGCGACACGCTCTGCTCAAAATACACACCCGCGCGCCCCGCGGCGGCGGAGCAGAGGTCAAGCTCCGCGGAGCCCTCGCGGCGGATATCCAAAGAGGCGATGAAGAGCTTTTTGATTATATCAAAGGTCTCATCGGCAAGCTCCGGACTGTAGGGGGACGTGCCGCAGCAGACGACCGTCTCCGACAGCGGCGCATCCTCGACGTGGATGGGGCGGCCGTTGAGCCATGCACCCTCGCCCGAGAGCGCGGTGAACTGCTCGTCCAGATATGGGTTATACACCGACGCCGCGCGCAGCTCGCCGCGGCTCATATATGCCACGGATATGCAGCTGTGCCCGAAGCCGCGGACAAAGTTCATCGTCCCGTCAATGGGGTCGATGATGAAAAGATGCTCCGCGTCCGTCGGGTCCTGCTGCCCGTTCTCCTCGCATAAGAAGTGCGCGCCCGGAACGTCCCGGCTCAGCCGCTGCATGAGCAGCTCCTGTATGCGCCGGTCGTACTGCGTGACGACATCACGGTGCCCGGTCTTGCACTCGGCAAGTATCCCGTGCGCCTGCATCATCAGCTCCGCCGCTTCGCGCTGTGCGGCGGTGATATGGTCAAGGATATTGATATCGTGTTTTTCCGTCATAGCTGTCCCTCCTGTGCCCCCTGGTGTTCTGACAGCGGTTAGAATACTACGATTATGCGTGAAAATCAAGCGTTCCTAGTATATTACCCCCTTTTGTATTAGGCGAGGTTGTGGTATAATTTTATAGTTTTTGTTTCCCGGAAAGGAGAGGTGCCATGTTATCTGACATAGAAATCGCCCAGGCCTGCGAAATGCTCCCCATAACGGAGGTCGCGGACAGGCTCGGCATTGAAAATAAAGATCTTGAACAGTACGGCAGGTACAAGGCGAAGGTCGATCTGTCCCTGCTGGATGAGCACGCGGAGCACGAGGGTAAGCTCATCCTCGTCACGGCCATCACGCCTACGCCCGCCGGCGAGGGCAAGACGACCACGGCCATCGGCCTTGCCGACGGGCTGCGCCGCATAGGCAAAAACGCGGTGATCGCCATGCGTGAGCCGTCGCTCGGTCCGGTGTTCGGCATAAAGGGCGGCGCCTGCGGCGGAGGCCGGGCGCAGGTCGTCCCGATGGAGGACATTAACCTGCACTTCACCGGCGATATCCACGCCATCGGCGCGGCGAACAACCTCCTCGCTGCGATGCTCGATAACCATATATATCAGGGAAACGCCCTTAACATCGACCCCGAGAGCATCACATGGACGCGCTGCGTGGACATGAACGACCGCCAGCTGCGCTGCGTGCGCGACGGGCTCGGCGGCAGGACGGGCGGCGTGCCGCGGGACGACCGCTTCGAGATAACCGTCGCAACCGAGACGATGGCGATTTTCTGCATGGCAAGCTCCATCGACGACCTCAAGGCGCGTCTCGCGCGCATCATCGTCGGCTACACCTATGACGGAAAGCCCGTCACCGCGGGCGACCTCAAGGCCGTCGGCGCGATGGCGGCGCTCCTGAAGGACGCGATAAAGCCGAACCTTGTCCAGACCCTTGAGGGGACTCCCGCCTTTGTACACGGCGGGCCGTTTGCGAACATCGCGCACGGCTGCAACAGCGTCACCGCAACGCGCATGGCAATGCGCCTCGGCGACTACGCCGTGACCGAGGCGGGCTTTGGTGCCGACCTCGGCGCAGAGAAGTTCCTCGATATAAAGTGCCGTCTCGCGGGGCTTACGCCCTCCGCCGCCGTTGTTGTGGCGACGGTGCGCGCGCTCAAGATGCACGGCGGGCTTGCGAAGGATGAGCTCTCGCACGAGGATCTCGCGGCGCTCGAGCGTGGGCTGCCGAACCTGCTGCGGCACGTGGCAAATATGAAGGATGTATACGGTCTGCCGACCGTCGTTGCGATCAACCGTTTCCCGACCGACACCGAAGCAGAGCTTGAGCTGGTGCGCGAGCGCTGCCGCGAGCTCGGCGTGGAGGCTGCGCTGAGCGATGTATGGGCGCAGGGCGGCGCGGGCGGCACGGAGCTTGCCGAGGCCGTCGTAAAGCTGTGTGAGCAGCCCGGTGATTTCCGCTTTGCATACGGTCTTGACGGCAGCATTGAGGACAAGCTGCGCGCCGTAGTGCAGCGCGTCTACCGCGGGCGGGACATTGAAGTTCTCCCCGAGGCCTCCGCGCAGATAAACCGGCTCACGGCGCTCGGCATGGCGCATATGCCCGTGTGCATCGCGAAGACGCAGTACAGCTTCTCCGACGACAAGACAAAGCTCGGCGCACCGGAGGACTTCACCGTGACCGTGCGCGAGGTCAAGGTCTCCGCCGGGGCGGGCTTCATCGTCGCGCTGACGGGCGACGTACTCACAATGCCGGGGCTCCCGAAGCTTCCCGCCGCAGAGCGCATAGACGTCGACAGCACGGGTAAGATATCCGGACTGTTCTGAAACAAAAAGAAGGTGCAGCCATCCGAAAGGATGCGCTGCACCTTGTGGTTTATTTTAAAGAACGGGCGCAGATTCGTCGCCTCGATTATCAGCAGACCGAGCGCGTTTGCCGCCGTCCCGATAGGCGGCGCGATGAGCTTTGCCAGCGCGACGCCCACGAGTATCGTCACACCCGGCGTGACGGCGCTTCTTCCTATCTCGATAACAGCACGGTTTAGTACGAAACCAGAAAAGGAGTGGGAGCATGAGCGCTTGCAAGCGAGAGCAACGCAACTCATAGCTGCCGACACCCGTAGCGAGGCAGATGCGCTTTTCATGGCCGCACAGAAAGAGCTTGAAAATTTCGTCCGCCACGTTCGATACGACGTCGGTACCGTCGACAGCATATCATAGCTTTCAACAGATTGTAAGAGTGAGAGTGGGAAAAGCATTCGAAAATTTGGCGCACATTTAGCGCACAAGCCCGAAAAAACAGCTGCGCTCCCTTTCTGGAGCGCAGCCGTTTTTCCTGTACTTCAACCAAACTGTTGATACAGAATCCAGTTTTAACGTATCCTTTATACCTCACTTATCCCGGTCGGCTCGGCTACGAGCTGTACCGAATCCTCTTCGTCTCTTACGACAAGCCGCCAGTACTCCTCAATGCTTGAATCCGCGAAGCTCTCGAAGCGCAGCCCGTTTGAAAGCTCAAGCTTTATATCGCAGCCATTGACAAGCCTTGCCGCGGTCACAGTGACTTCGCCGCCAGAGAGTATTTCGACGGACTTTCGGTCGAAGGCATTGTTCCCGCGGACGTCCCAGTCGAAGTCCACGATAAATTCCTCACCCTCCGGCGGGAAAAAGATATCGACCCTTGCCAGCACGATCTTTCCGTGCCCGTCCGTTATCCTCCATGCGCACTGACAGTGCAGGGCGTACCTTGACAGCCATTCGCCGCGATAGTTCCTACATATATCATCCCCGAACGAAAGGACCAGCATGTCTGCTGCCCGGCTTATGTACGTCAGCCGCTCGCCTGTCAGAACAGATATGTCAATCATTGATAAATTCCTCCGGATAGTATTATCTTACTTGATAATACCATCCGGTTTGCTTATTTTCAATACCTGTTTCCCTCAAGCCGAGGTGAACTTCAGCCCGACGATGGCGACGAGCAGCAACGACGCGAAGAATATTCTCCCCGCCGTAGCGGGCTCCTTGAAAACAACGATCCCGACTATCACCGCGCCGAGCGCGCCGATGCCCGTCCATATGCCGTAGGCCGTGCCGATAGGCAGCACCTTCGCCGCTTTCGCGAGAAAGAACATACTTGCCGCAAGCCCTGCGAGGGTGATAACTGTCGGCATGGGCTTCGTGAAGCCCTCCGAGAATTTCAGGAACGTCGACCACAGCAACTCCATCGCCCCCGCGATGCCAAGATATAACCATTCCACTTTATCTTCCTCCCGGTAAAATAAAAAAATACGTCTGCATTCGTATCTTCTAAGGCCTATCGATACGAAGCAAATGCTCATTTCCTCCCACCCGGCGGCGGGAGCATTGACAGAATAACACACATTGAGGCCTTTGTCAACGACCCCAATGCGTGCAATTTCATTAATCGTTGTTATTTACAGAAAAAACATCGGCGATCTCGCTTATCGTGATATAGGCCGCCGGGTCGATGCTGTGGACGATGTCCCGCATACGGATGATCTGGTACCTGTTCACGACGAAATAGATCATCGCCTTGTCGCGGTTTGAGAAGCCGCCCTTTGCGTCGAGCCGGGTCGTGCCGCTTTCAAAGGCCTCGCCCAGCGCCGCGCATATCTCCTTTGGCTTTTCGGTTATGATGACCGCGCACTTGGCTCTGTCGATGCCCTCCACGATGAAGTCTATCGTCTTCAGCGCCGCCGCGTAGGTGACGATGGAGTAGAGCGGCAGTATCCAGCTTTGCAGCACTATCCCGCAGACGATGTACAGAAGTATGTTGTAGACCATCACAAAGGTGCCGACGGTGACGCCGAGCCGCTTTGCAAATATGACCGCCATGACCTCAATGCCGTCCATCGCGCCGCCGCAGCGGATCGCAAGACCGCTGCCTATACCGGATATCACGCCGCCGAACAGCGCGCACAGCAGCAGATCCGTCCCCGCGAGGGGCGAGGCCATGCTGACGTCTATCGGCAGAACGTCGGTTATCAGCCACGCGGAAAGCGAATATATCGCGACGGTATATATCGCGTAGCCAGTGAAAAGCTTGCCCTGCTTCTTCAGCCCGAACAGGAACAGCGGAATGTTCAGGATCAGCAGGAAGACTGACAGGGACAGGTACTCCGGCGTTATCTGGTCAAGCAGCATCGATGTTCCCGAAATGCCGCTGTCATAAAGCTTCACCGGGCTGAGAAAGATCGTGATTCCGAAGGCGTTTATGATCCCTGCCACGGTAAGCATAATTATATTTTTGAAGCTGAATTTGTTCGTATTCTTCACTTATTTACATTACCCCTTTACTGTGATCCTATTTCCTGCACTCACTTGTGCAGCCGCTCTATTCTTCTCTCGTCTGCCGACGCAAAGCCAAGCTCCGTTATCGCATCGAGAGATATGTACGATATACCGTCGCCACTGCCGTCCTCGTTCACCTGCGCTATCCGGTACATGCCGCCGTCAATGTCCTCCACAATGCCGATCACATCTGAAACGCCGCTGCCGAGCAGCTCTATCGACACTATGCACCCGGCCTTTTTCGCTGCCTCCAGCGCCGAGCCGCGCACGTCCTCGCAGGATATATCGAACTTCTCCTCCGTGTATACCCCGGCCATGAGCTTCTTCATCCTCGCGGAATAGCCGCCGTCAAGCTCTATCCGGACGACGCTCTCCGCATCCTGTACCGTTATGCCGTCGAACGCTCCATCAGGAGACACCAGCGACGCTGCGAAGAACTCCCCGTCGAATGCGACGATCCTGCCGTACATGAATTTTGAAGTGTCCTCGGCGTTTGCGTATATACCGGCATACTCACCGGACTCATATATGCGCCTTATGATCTCGTTCAGCATGGCTGTGCGCCTCCGTTTCTGTGCCAGATTTCTTTTATAATACCATTTACTCTCCAAGATTTCAACGCTTTATGTTCCGCATCCGGATATAACAAAACCCCGCCGCGGCTGCTCTCACAGTCACAGCGGGGTTTTATCATCTCAGTCCATGATCTCGACCGAAACTTTTTTGCCCTTTCTCTGGGCGACGGCCCGCATAAGGATGCGGATCTGTTTTACGATCCTGCCCTGCCGGCCGATAACCTTGCCCATATCGCCGTCGGCTACGCGAACCTCGTAGACCGTCTCACCGTCGGCTTTGCGCTCGGTCACAGATACCTGATCGGGATTATCGACCAGGCTCTGCACAATATAGGTCAAAAGCTCTTTCATGTGCCGGGAACTCCTTTTCAGGCCTCAATCTTCTTGAGAAGACCGCGGACGGTATCAGTGGGCTGTGCGCCGTTTGCGATCCAGTACTTTGCACGCTCCATGTTGACCGTGAGCTTATCGCTCTCAGCCATCGGGTCGTAGGTGCCGAGCTCTTCGATAAAGCGGCCGTCACGCGGGCAGCGGGAATCAGCAACGACTATGCGGTAGTAAGGAGCCTTCTTAGCGCCCATTCTGCGAAGTCTGATTTTAACCATGTATATTCACCTCCATGTATTTTCGTTTCTATATTACAAGCGCTTTCGCGTTTGTAAGCAAATTTAAGCTCCCCGTTTTCAGAAGCCGAGGCCGGGGAAGCCTCCGCCCATTCCTCCGAGGCCGCCCATGCGCCCCATCTTCTTCTGGAGCTTCTTCATGTTCTTCCCGGAGAACTGCTTTGTGAGCTGCTGCACTGCCTCGAACTGCTTGAGCAGGCGGTTGACGTCGACCACCGAGGTGCCGGAGCCCGCGGCGATGCGCTTCTTGCGGCTCGAGTTGAGGATCGAGGGGTTATTGCGCTCGGCCTGCGTCATCGACAGGATTATCGCTTCCTGCCTCGCCATTGCCTTCTCGTCGATCTTTGCGCCCTTGAGTGCCTTCGAGTCCATCCCGGGGATCATCCCCATGATGCTCTCAAGGTCGCCCATGTTCTTGAGCTGCGCCATCTGGTCGAGGTAGTCGCTCAGGGTGAAGCGGTTGCTCTTGAGCCGCTCCGCGGCTTCAAGCGCCTTTTTCTGGTCGAAGCTCTGCTCCGCCTTTTCTATGAGCGTGAGCATATCGCCCATGCCGAGTATGCGCGAGGCCATGCGGTCGGGGTGGAAAGGCTCTATCATGTCGAGCTTTTCACCCGTGCCGATGAACTTTATGGGCTTGCCCGTCGCCGCTCTTATCGAGAGCGCCGCGCCGCCTCTCGCGTCGCCGTCAAGCTTTGAGAGCATGACGCCCGTGATGCCGAGTGCCTCGTCAAAGGCGTTCGCGGCGTTCACCGCGTCCTGACCGGTCATCGCGTCAACTACCAGCAGAATTTCTGCCGGTTCGACTGCCGCCTTGATGTTCTTGAGCTCGTCCATAAGCTCCGCATCAATGTGCAGGCGGCCTGCCGTGTCGAGAAAGACGATGTCGTTGCCGTGCTTCTTCGCGTGCTCAATAGCTGCCTTGGCTATATCCACGGGGTTTGTCTGCCCCATCTGGAACACCGGAACGTCAAGCTGCGCGCCGACCGTTTCCAGCTGCTTTATTGCGGCGGGACGGTAAATGTCGCAGGCGGCGAGCAACGGGCGCTTGCCCTGCTTCTTCATGTAGCCTGCGAGTTTTGCGCCGTTTGTGGTTTTGCCTGCGCCCTGCAGGCCGACGAGCATCACGACGCTCGGCAGCTTCGAAGAGATGTTGAGCTTCTGGTTCTGTCCGCCCATCAGCTCGCACAGCTCCTGGTTGACGATCTTGACGATCATCTGCGCCGGGGAGAGCGCTTCGAGCACGTCCGCGCCCGTGGCCTTCTCCGTGACGTTCTTTACAAAGTCCTTGACGACCTTGTAGCTGACGTCCGCCTCCAGCAGCGCCATGCGCACCTCGCGCATCGCGTCCTTCACATCGGCGGGGGACAGGCGGCCTTTGCCGCGCAGCTTTTTGAAAGCCGCATTCAATTTTTCGGATAAGCTTTCAAACGCCATGTTTTACCCTCTCGCAATGATCGCTCTGACTTCTTCCGCCGCGGCTCTTGCCGCGTCCTGCGCCTCGCCCTGAGTCATACCCGTCAGCGCTTCGAACCTTGTCAGCAGGCTCTCAAGCTCGCGGCGATTCTCCTCAAAGCGGCACAGCAGTCCGGTCTTTGCTTCGATATCCTCCATCGCAGTCTCGGCGCGCCTGATGTTATCCCACACGCCCTGCCGCGAAACGCCGAGCTGTTCGGCGATCTCCGCGAGCGAAAGATCCTCGTTATAGTGCAGGTCGAAGCATTCCCTCTGCTTGTCCGTCAGAAGCTCCCCGTAAAAATCCAGCAGCATACTTCTTGTAAATCTGCTGTTTTCCACGCAAAGCCCCCCTGTCAAGCTTTTTGACTTAACGGATTATACTACCGTTCCTATGCCCTGTCAAGCTTTTTTTCTTTACAGCGAGGGCTTGATATACTTGAGCAGGAGATCAAATGAAAAATTATTTTTTCGTTGTCGGACACCGTAAAAAATCTATTAAGAACACCAATTTTCCAAAAAGAACCGCCGGTGAGCTTATCCCCGGCGGTTCGCGGTCATTCAAAATCAATAGAACGTTGCGACAGGCTGCTCCGGCGCCTCGCACAGCTCATGCGAAACATAGCTGAGCACAGGTCCCTTGCGGCCATAGGCCTTGTTGAACTTGAAGTTCAGCTTCGCCGTGAGGATCATCCAGCTGTCGTCCTGCACGGTGTCGGCCTTGTCCCACTGGCAGACCAGCGCGGCAAACTGGATATCTTCAACGCAGCAGGTCATGACGTGCCTGCCGACGATGAAGGTGTTTGCCGGCATCTTGCTGCGCTTGAGCGCGCGGCACTTGAAGCGCACGGTCTTGCCCTCGTAGTTTGCCGGGGTCTCGCCGAGGTCGCGGTACCACTCGGCAAAGTCCGCGTCGCCTATCTCGATTACCGGCGCGTTCAGGTCGAACGGCAGGGGATCCTCAATATCGTCATAGACGACCTTGCCATCGGTGGATTCGTATGCAATGTCGGCGCGGCGGGACGCGGCGCGCACGACCTTGTGAAACTCCATCTTGTCCATATCGGGCTTGAAGCGGTTGAAAACAACGAGCCCGCAGCTCTTGAGCTTATCATAGACGAGCTGGCGCATGTTGCCGTTGTAGCTCAGGAAAGTCCCGGCATCGGCGAACATGAACTCCTGATAGACGACCCAGCCCTCGGGCATCGCGGCATAGAGTGCGTCGAGCAGCCACATGCCGTTATACTCAATAACGACGCGGTCAGCTTTCGTCTCCTGTGCCCACTTGGTGAGGTTCTCGGTCGTGAGCTGCTCCTGACCTTCAAGCACACGGATGACGACGGTATCCGTCGCGAACTGCTCGGGCGCGTACTCCTCCTCGCCCTCCTCGCAGACGAGCAGCAGGGTCTTTTCCTTATTGCAGAAGCGCTTGTCCTCAAGCGTCTCCTGTATGAACTTGGTCTTGCCGCTCTCCAGGAAACCCGTGAAGAGATATACCGGCATCTCTTTCGGCTTCTTATTCAACTTCAAACAGCTCCTTCAGCGCCTGCTCGTTGAGCTTAGAGCCGATCACGCAGAAACGGCCGGTGACGGCGGCATTGCCGCGGCGCACGTCGTATTCGCCGGGGGTGTAGTCAAAGTAGAGCCAGTCGCCGTCGCTTGCGTCGACTATGCCCTTGGCGCGCAGGATAGTGCCGTAGACGGCGCTCTCATCGAGGGCTTCGAGGATCTTCTTAAGGCTCTCCTCAGTGAACTTGCGCGGCGTCTCCATGCCCCAGCTGGTGAAGACCTCGTCAGCATGGTGGTGATGGTGGTGCTCATGATCGTGATCGTGGCAGCCGCAGGAGCACTCGTCGCCGTGGTCATGGTCGTGATCGTGGTGATGATGCTCGTGCTCCTCGTGATCGTGGTCATGATCGTGACCGCAGCAGCAATCGTCGTCATCGTCGTCGTGGTCGTGGTGATGGTGGTGCTCATGGTCGTGACCGCAGCAGCAATCATCGTCATCGTCGTCATCGTCGTGGTCATGGTGGTGATGCTCGTGCTCATGCTCGAGCTCCTCCATCTGCGCGCGCAGGCCGTTCTTGTCCATCGCTTCAAGGATCTGCTCGCCGCTGATCTTGTCGAGCGGGGTGGTGATGAGACCTGCGTCATGGTTCAGGGTACGGAGCATGTCCGCCGCGGTCTGCACCTTGGCTTCGGGGGTGATATCGGTACGGCTCATGACGATGAGGTCAGCATTCTCGACCTGATCGTTGAAGAACTCACCGAAGTTGCGCATAAACATGCGGCACTTGCCGGCGTCAACAACAGTGACCTTCGCGCCGATGTGCGCGCCCTCGACGTGCTCCACAGCCTTTGCGACGTCGGACAGCTTGCCGACGCCTGACGGCTCGATGATGATGCGGTCGGGCGCGTAATCGTCCATGACCTTCTTGAGCGCCTTGGTGAAGTCGCCGACCAGCGTGCAGCAGATGCAGCCGGAGTTCATCTCGGTGATCTGTACGCCGGCGTCTTTCAGAAAGCCGCCGTCAATGGCGATCTCGCCGAACTCGTTCTCAATGAGCACGAGCTTCTGTCCCTTGTAGCCCTCATTGATGAGCTTGCGGATAAGAGTGGTCTTGCCCGCGCCGAGGAAGCCGGAAAAAATGTCTATTCTTGTCATGGGAAATCCCTCCATGTGATATACTTTTATTGGCCGCGTGGGCGGATATCTATCCCCATCGGTCAATTATATTATTATACCACTGCGCGTCAAGCCCTGCAAGAGCTGTTAATATGACTGTTTTTCCTCCCAGCATGGCTATTTTTTTGACATAAAAATTGCGGTAATCGGTTTACATTTCGCCGCGATGATGTTAAAATACAATGTGTCCATTCAATAGATGAGCAAAGAAAAAGCAAAAACTGAAAATGGAGATGAAACTAATGGAGAGACACTTCAAGACAATGGACGGCAACAACGCGGCCGCCCATGTATCCTACGCGTTTACTGAAGTTGCAGCAATCTACCCCATTACACCGTCCAGCCCTATGGCAGATTTCGTGGACCAGTGGAGTGCGGCAGGCCGTAAAAATATATTCGGCTCGACTGTAAAGGTTCAGGAAATGCAGGCAGAGTCCGGCGCCGCTGGTGCGGTCCACGGTTCTCTGAACGCAGGCGCTCTGACCACCACTTACACCGCATCCCAGGGCCTGCTCCTGATGATCCCCAACATGTACAAGATCGCAGGCGAGCTGCTGCCCGGCGTGTTCCACGTCAGCGCACGTACCCTCGCAAGCCACACCCTGAACATCTTCGGTGACCACAGCGACGTTATGGCTTGCCGCCAGACCGGTTTCGCGATGCTGGCCGAGTCCAACGTTCAGGAAGTCATGGACCTGTCCCCGGTCGCACACCTCGCGGCTATCAAGGGCAGAGTTCCTTTCCTCAACTTCTTCGACGGCTTCCGCACCTCTCACGAGCTGCAGAAGATCCAGGTCTGGGATTATGACGATCTCAAGGACATGGTCGACATGGACGCCGTCAAGGCCTTCAGAGACAGAGCGCTGAACTCCGAGCACCCCGTAATGCGCGGCTCCCACGAAAACGGCGATATCTTCTTCCAGAACCGTGAAGCTTCCAACAAGTACTATGAGGCAGTCCCCGCAATAGTCGAGGAGTACATGGGCAAGATCAATGCCAAGCTCGGCACCGATTACCAGCTCTTCAACTACTACGGCGCTCCCGATGCTGACCGCGTCATCATCGCTATGGGCTCCATCTGCGATGTCGCAGAGGAAGTCATCGACTATCTGACCGCTCATGGCGAGAAGGTCGGTCTTGTCAAGTGCCGCCTGTTCCGTCCTTTCTGCCCGGATAAGCTCCTTGCCGCCATCCCCGCGACCGCGAAGAAGATCGCAGTCCTCGACCGCACCAAGGAGCCCGGCGCACAGGGCGAGCCGCTCTACCTCGATGTCGTCACCGCGCTTGCTAACGCCGGCAAGACCGACGTCACCGTTATCGGCGGCCGCTACGGTCTCGGCTCTAAGGATACTCCTCCCGCTTCCGTGTTCGCTGTTTACAACGAACTCAAGAAGGCGGAAATGAAGCGCCAGTTCACCATCGGCATCATCGATGATGTCACCAACATGTCCCTCACCGAAGAGCCCGCACCCAACACTGCGGCAGAAGGCACCATCGAGTGCAAGTTCTGGGGTCTCGGCGGCGACGGCACTGTCGGTGCGAACAAGAACTCCATCAAGATCATCGGCGACCATACCGATAAGTTCGTTCAGGCTTACTTCCAGTACGACTCCAAGAAGACCGGCGGTGTCACCATCAGCCACCTGCGCTTCGGCGATAAGCCCATCAAGAGCCCGTACTACATCAACAAGGCCGACTTCGTTGCCTGCCATGTTCCTTCCTACATCACCAAGCACTTCCCGATAGTGCGTGACGTCAAGCCCGGCGGCGTGTTCCTCGTCAACTGCCAGTGGGATTTCGCACAGCTCGAGCATCATCTTGACGCCGCTTCCAAGCGCTACATCGCGAAGAACAACATCCAGCTTTACATGATCGACGCTATCGACCTCGCAAAGAAGATCGGCATGGGCAAGCGCACCAACACCATTCTCCAGTCCGCATTCTTCTCTCTGGCAAAGGTCATGCCCGAGGCTGAGGCTATCCAGTACATGAAGGACGCCGCCCTGCACTCCTACCTGAAGAAGGGTCAGGACATTGTCGACATGAACTATGCCGCAATCGACGCCGGTGCTACCGCGTACCACAAGGTCGAGGTCCCCGCATACTGGGCCGAGGCCACCGATGATGCCGCTGCCGAGTCCGTCACCGGTCTGCCCAAGACCGTCAAGATGGTCGAGAACATCCTCAACCCCATCGACAAGATGGACGGCGACTCCCTGCCTGTTTCCACCTTTGTCGACCACGTCGACGGCACCTTCCAGCTCGGCGCTGCCGCATACGAGAAGCGCGGCATAGCCGTCTCCGTTCCCAAGTGGGACGCCGAGAAGTGCGTACAGTGCAACCAGTGCGCATTTGTCTGCCCGCACGCTACCATCCGTCCCTTCGCGCTCACCGCTGATGAGGCGGCTGCCGCTCCCGAGCAGGCCAAGCTCGCCGACATCAAGGCCGGTAAGGGCAAGGGCGAATACAAGTTCACCATGGCCGTCTCCCCGCTCGACTGCATGGGCTGCGGCGTCTGCATCAGCCAGTGCGCTGTCCATGCTATCGAAATGGTTCCCATGGAGAGCCAGATCGAGCAGCAGGAAGTCTTCAACTACATGGTCAAGAACGTCTCCGAGAAGAAGGATATGTTCGTTGCCGACAACGTGAAGTTCAGCCAGTTCGCGCAGCCGTACCTCGAGTTCAGCGGCTCCTGCGCAGGCTGCGCCGAGACCAGCTATGCTCGTCTCGTAACTCAGCTCTTCGGCGACCACATGATAATCTCCAACGCTACCGGCTGCTCGTCCATCTGGGGCGGCCCGGCTGCAACCTCTCCCTACACCGTCAACAAGGAAGGCAAGGGTCCCGCATGGGCAAACTCCCTCTTCGAGGATAACGCTGAGCATGGCCTCGGCATCTACCTCGGCCAGAAGAAGATCCGTGACGACCTGAAGAAGAGCGTCGAAGCAGTTGCTGAGAACGCTGAGAGCGACGAGCTCAAGAAGGCCGCTCAGGATTACCTCGCCACCTATGACGACGGCAGCAACAACCAGGAGCCCGCAAAGCGTCTTCTCTCCATCATCGAGGCAAACGGCGCATGCTGCGACGCTGCCAAGGAGATCCTCGCAAAGAAGGATTACCTCAACAAGAAGTCCGTCTGGATCTTCGGCGGCGACGGTTGGGCATACGACATCGGCTTCGGCGGCGTCGACCATGTTCTCGCCTCCGGTGAGGACGTCAACGTCTTCGTCTTCAACACCGAGGTTTACTCCAACACCGGCGGACAGGCCTCCAAGGCTTCCAACATCGGTCAGGTCGCTCAGTTCGCGGCTGCCGGTAAGGAAATCAAGTCCAAGTCTCTCGCCGAGATCGCTATGACCTACGGTTACGTCTACGTTGCACAGATCGCAATGGGCGCAAACAAGGTCCAGACCCTCAAGGCTATCGCCGAGGCCGAGGCTCACAAGGGCCCGTCCCTCATCATCGCTTACTCCCCCTGCGAGATGCACAGCATCAAGGGCGGTATGGAGAATTGCCAGAAGGAGATGGAGAAGGCTGTCAAGTGCGGTTACTGGAATCTGTTCAGATTCAATCCGGACGCAGAGAAGCCCTTCACTCTCGACAGCAAGGAGCCTGCCGGCGGTTACCAGGAGTTCCTGATGAACGAGGCGCGCTACAGCCGTCTGACCCGCGAGTTCCCCGAGAGAGCTACCAAGCTCTTCGCGGCATCCGAGGAGAACGCCAAGGAGCGTTACGAGCACCTGCTCAAGCTCAAGGCTCTCTACGAATAAGCCGAAAAATCGCATAAACCATTTCAGCGCCCCGGTCACCCGGGGCGCTGATTTTCGTTGGGCTCTGAACTAAAAACTGGATGTATCCGAAAAAATTGATTACTCCAGCCATTGGTATAGAGCCTACACTTTTACAAAAACCGCATAGTAAGCAACTCTAAACATTGATCTTTGTTCATGCAGTATGGTATTATATTAGGCATAAATACCATTCGGAGGAAATGCGCATGAAAGAGCTGTTCTTCTGCCCAAGCTGCATGGCAAAGCTCACACCGGAGGACGGGAAATGCCCGATCTGCGGCAGCGAACTGAATATAGAAAACGCGCCGCATCGTCGTGAAGTGGTAAGCTAAAAGTGGGCACGGAGGGGGTACATTTTGGACAGCAGATGTGCCATAATGGGGACATGCAAAAGCACACCTCTGGAGATATATCATGCTGCCCGGATAAAACAAAAGCACCGAAGCAAGCCAAGGCTTCCTCCGGTGCTTTGTTATAGGTGTTCATTTTATCAGTTCGGTGACGACATGCTGGCACAGCAGCAGTCCAGCCGAGGCCGGCACCCATACGAGCGAACCGGGAACACTTCGCCGTCCGGGGGGCGGAGCCTCCAGCTGCTCCGGTTCCATCGGCTCCTCCGGGCTGAACACGACGGTGTGGTGCGTCACGCCGCGCTGCCGCAGCTCACGCCGCACAACGCGCGCAAGCGCGCAGCCGCTTGTCTTGGAAATGTCGGCGATCCGCAATAGCGACGCATCCTTCTTGTTTCCCGTGCCGAGGGCGGAGACGATCGGTATCCCGCGCTCCATGCAGCTCATTATCAGATCGACCTTGCAGGAGACGAGGTCGATCGCGTCGACGACATAGTCATAGCCGCCGAAGAAGCGCTCCCTGTCCGCCGCCTCATAGTGCCCCTCGATGCACTTCACGTCTATATCCGGGTTTACGTCCAGCGCGCGCTGTGCCATGACGGATGCCTTGCCCATGCCGACGGTGGAGCCGAGGGCGCAGAGCTGGCGGTTTATGTTGCTCTCGCCGACGGTGTCCTGATCGATAAGGGTCAGGCGGCCAACGCCCGCTCTCGCCAGCGCTTCGGCACACCATGAGCCGACGCCGCCAAGCCCGAACACGGCCACATGGCTCCCGGCGAGCTTCTCCATCGCCTCTTCGCCAAGCAGCATCCGCGCGCGCAGAGTTCTTTCATTCATAGTCTATCCTCCGAAAAAAGGCCGCCGATCAACGGCGGCCTTTTGGTTTGCCTTATGTGTGATACGTGCTTTATTTGCCGACAAAACGGATACCGCCGCCGACGGAGGTCTCATAAGCGGAGGTGAGCTCCTCGAGCCATGCATTCATATCGGAAGTGAGCAGGCTGTTCTTGGCAAGATAATCGCTGTACTGCTCGCCCTCGCCGACGAAATACATCACATGGTACCCGGCGTAGCTGCTGCTCTCGCCGTAGACGATGCCGGTGTCACCGGCCTTGTGATCGGCAAAGCAGAAGTCGTTGAACTCCTGAACCATCTGCCCCTTGGCGATGTTCTCATACAGGCCGCCGTTGGTGTTGGAGCCTTCGTCCTCGGAATACTTGTTTGCGAGCTCGGCGAAGCTGTCCTCGGTCTTATCGCCGGAGTTGAACTCGGCAAGGATCTCCTCGGCGCGCGCCTTGGCTGCGGCCTTGGCCTCGTCGGTGTAGGTGCCGTCTGCGGACTTCTCAGCCTTTATGAGGATATGGCGCACGGAAACGGTGTTATAGTGGTTGTCGTCACGACTGAGGAACACGACGACGTTATAGCCGGTCTCGCCGCTGTTTACCTCGGCGGTGATGTCACCGGCCTTGCGGCTGGCGTCCTTGAGCCAATCGGCCGCGGTGGTGATGCTGCTGCCGGAGACGGAGGAAGCGGACTGAGCGGCACCGTCGATCCCGGCTTCGGTGAGCGCGGCATTGAGCTTCTCTTCGCCCTCAAGCTTATCGTCGGCCTTGTTGTAGGCTGCGACTATCGCATCGGCCTTGGCCTTGGCGGCGTCAAGTGCTTCGGGGGTGACGGTCTGGGTATCGTTGCCGTCGGCGTCCTGAGTCGTGGTCTTCTCAGCCTCTACAAAGTAGTAGACATAGCCGAACTTATCCCAGGAGTCCTTGTTCTCTTCGTACTTTGCCTCAAGCTCATCGGAGCTGTATTCGAGAGAATTCTGCTTCTCGGTGCTTGCCTTGTTGGCAAGAGCGGCGTCTATAGCAGCGCTGCGTGCCATCTCGACCGTCACGCCCTGGCCGTAGTTCGCGGCGAGCATCTTATCGGCGCTGGCGTAGCCCTGAAGCTTTGCCATAGATTCAAGGTTCTCAAAGTTCGCGTCTACCTCGGCTATCTCATCCTCGGTAAGCTCGATGCCGTTTGCCTTGGCATAGTCGCACAGAGCCTTGACCTGAAGCAGTTCATTCTCAGCTGCGGTCAGGAACTGCTCTTTCCATGTGCCGCCGTAGGGGCTGGTCTGCTTGCCGAGCCCTCTGATGCCGGTGGAGGTATCAAGGCCGAGCAGCGAGGCATAGCTGCCGTACTGGTTGGCGGTGCTGTAATACTGCGTGGCATAGTGATAGCTGAGCTCGGAGGCGGAATAGCTCCTGTCGCCTATGGTATAGGCCGTGGTCTTATACAGGACTCCGGAGTCAAGGAAAATAATAAGCGCGATCAGCAGCACGACGCCGATGGTACCCAGCGTCCAGCGTCTCTTGCTCTGCGCCTTTTTGCTGGCCTCTTCCTGCGCGGCCAGCATCTTCTTGTCAGTACCGGCTTCGCGGGCGGCCTGACGGTTCTTCTTCTCGGTCGATGCACTCATCTTATGTCATCTCATCCTTTGCGTAATTTTCGCGTAATGCGTAAGCTGTAACAAGCTATCTGAACAGACTAAGGTATTATAACGCAAGTCTCCCCGCGATTCAAGCCATATTGCGACTATTCTCAAATTATTAAAATTAGTTTTATAATATAATGCTGTTTTCGACACGAATGTGTGTTAAAATAAATGCGATTAATCACGGAGGTGCCAATGAACCGTAAGCTCACCGCGGCGGCTGCGGCAATCATGCTGACTGCCTGCATCGTTCTGGACAGCCGCTTCACCCTCGAAACAACCGAATACAGCGCGCGGTTCGACGATCTCCCACCGGAGTTTGACGGCTTCCGCATCGCCGTCCTCTCCGACCTGCATGGGATGAGCTTCGGCAAGGACAATTCCCGTCTCGTCCGCGCCGTGTCGGACGCGAAGCCCGACATGATCGCCATCCTCGGGGACATGATAACCTACCCATCCGATCTGCCCGCCTTTAAAAGTCTGCTCGACGGCATTGAGGGCATCGCGCCCATATACTGTATAAACGGCAACCATGAGTGGGCAGCGCACTGCGTGGATAAGGTGAGGGAGCTTGCGCTCAGCCACGGCGCACATTTTCTGAGCAACTCCTATGAGCCCTTATACTGTGGCTCCTCGCGCATCATCGTCTGCGGTGCGGAGGATAAAAACGGCCGCGCCGATATGGAGACGCCGCCGGAGCTTGCCTCAAGGCTGCGCGGGGAGTACCCGGACGACTTCGTCCTCTGGCTCTATCACCGCAATGATACGCTCACAGGCTTTCCCGGACTGCCGGTCGACCTCGTCCTCAGCGGCCACGCCCACGGCGGAATAGTCCGCCTGCCGTTTATCGGCGGCCTGCTCGATGTTCACCGCCGCCTCGGTGCGGAATACGAAAAGGGCATGTATGAAGAGAATAATACCGTGATGATCGTTTCGCGCGGGCTTGGAAACTCGATCGTTGTTCCGCGCTTTCTCAACCGTCCGGAGCTTGTGTGCGTGACCTTGTCAATTGATAGTAAGACTTCGGATTAACTTGCAGTCATATATGCGGCACATCGTGCATATATTGGTTGTATGCTGACTAAACAGGAGGTACACCATGGATATAGATGATCTGATTTTCGGTGACTATAACCCCGGCCCCAGCCAGAAGTAATAAGGCTGGGCAATAACGAAATTACGGACAGCGCCGTCAATATGACCGCGCTGTCTGAAAACAAAAGAGAGAGGAAACAGAGACATGAAGGTACTGATGCTCAACGGAAGCTGCAAGGCAAACGGCAACACCTATCAGGCGCTTGAGGAGGCGGGCAGACAGCTCAAGGCGGAGGGCATAGATTATGAGATATTCCAGATCGGCCCCGCCCCGGTGCGCGACTGCATCGGCTGCGGCAGGTGCACGGATGAGGGCTGCGTCTTCACGGACGACGGCGTGAACGAGTTCATCGCCAAGGCGAAGGAAGCCGACGGCTTCATCTTCGGCACACCCGTATATTACGCCCACCCGAGCGGGCGCATTCTTTCCTTCCTTGACCGCGTGTTCTACAGCAGCGAGGACGCCTTCGCCTTCAAGCCCGGCGCGGCAGTCGCGATAGCGCGGCGCGGCGGCACGACCGCTTCATTTGACGCGGTGAACAAGTACTTCGGCATATCCAATATGCCGGTCGTATCGTCGAGCTATTGGAACATCGCCCACGGCTGCACTCCCGGCGAGGTCACGCAGGACGCCGAGGGGATGCAGACGATGCGCAACCTTGCGCGCAACATGGCATGGATGCTCAAGTGCTTCGAAGCCGGGAAGGCTTCCGGAGTTTCCCTCCCCGCCATCGAGAGAGGGAGCAGGACTAATTTCATAAGGTGAACAATGATTCCCCTCATCGGACTCCGCGTCTGATGAAGGGGATCGTTTTTATGCCGTGCTCACGCCGTATTCACACCTGAGCGGACGCTCGGCAAAATAATTGCCCATGTCCCGTATTATCAGCCGAGCCGCGGCAATATTGCCGCCCTTGCCGAAATGCGGATTTTTCATCCCGGCGTGCAGGTCTGTGTTCTTATCCATGCTCAGGCTCTTTGTATCGATCACGTGCAGGTCATATTTTGCGGCGATCTTATTTATCGTTTCATTCGTGGTTTTCACATCGCCCTTGGTAGCGAAAATATTCATCAGCACTATCCGCGCATCGGGGTTGGCGTCTTTGACGGTCTCGATGATCCTGCAGTAGTACCCTGTCTCCGTTTCGGCAAAATCATTATAGCCGCCGAAAGGATCAACATCTGTGTCCAGTGTATCCGTCAGCCCGTTATTCGTGCCGAGCCAGATTATCACCGTGTCATAATCGGTATAATCATAGTCACCGGCTTTTTCGATGTACCAGTCCGAGGCCGAGTACCCGCCAACGCCTGCATTGACGACCTCCGTATTCAGCATGCGCCCGAGATAGTAGGGATAATTCTGCTCTATGGCGGCTCCGTCCATACCGGCGCCGAAATACGCGCCTTCGGTCAGGCTGTCGCCTATGCACAGTATTTTGCCCATAGCGTAAGCCCAGTTATCATTCCTGTTCGGGTCCAGCAGTTCATTCGCTTTTCTCACTGCGGTACCTGTGACGCCCGGACGCAGCACACAAAGCATGACGGCCGCCGCCAGCAGGAAAACCGCTGCCGATGCGCATATGCCTTTTATCGATATTCTGTGTACAGCTTTCTTCATTCCTGCCGTCCCTCATGCCCTGCTTATAATATCATTGCTATTGATAATTATAATAGTGGTGCACTGTGTTTGTCAACTTCACTTTTAGTTAAACTAATAGTGAAAGGCGGTGGCTCGTATGAGGGAGAAGAAAGCAATAAACATTGAGATCGGAGAGCGTGTCAAAGCCGCGCGCGAGCAGGCCGACATCACGCAGGAGCAGCTCGCTGAGCGCATAGATGTGTCAACTCAGTATGTCTCCGACCTTGAGCGCGGCGTAGTGGGAATATCGGTGCCGACGCTGAAAAACCTTTGCGTGGCTCTCGGCATATCCAGCGACCGCATACTTTTCGGTCAAGCGCAGGGCGGCAGTATGCCGGCGCTTACAGACAAGTGCAGGGTCCTCAGTCCGTCACAGTCGGCCATGCTCGCCGACATTATTGACAGCTTCATACAGGCAATCCTTTCAGAGCGTCAAAAGCAGGAACCGTAACAGAATATCAGACTGTCAAAAAAGTATTTTGCCAGTCTGCTTGAAAATCTGAACTTTCAAAAAAGTTCAGATTTTTTCTTATTGGACGTGAAAGACACCCCTCCTGGGTTTCTTTCACCGTATCTTCCTTCCCGCAGCTTCACCATCAGTTGACACGCTCAATATGACTCTTTCAGAAAGCCATAAACAGAGGGAGAACACACATAAAGCTGCGTGTTCTCCCTCTGAGATATTGTGTCAAAGTTCCTCCGCCGGTTCGGCGCCTGCATCCGGTGCGGCAGGCTTTTTCTTTGCCACAAGGCCGATGAGCTGGCCTGACAGGATGACCGTCAGGAGCGAATAGGCGATGCGCCGGAGCGGGATATAGCTCAGCGACAGGGTCAGGACGATAAGATCCTCCACGAGGTACACCCACTGGATGCCGATCCCTGTGAGCTTTTCAATGGACATCGCAAGCGCATCGTCCCCGCCGGAGGCTCCGCCCATACGCACGCCAAGCCCGACGCCGACGCCGATGAACAGCGCGCCGACGAGCGCCGCGAGCAGCGGCATATCCGCAATGCCCGGCCAGAGCGGCGGGAAATGCTCAAACAACCAATAGAACGCCGAGAAGCTGCCGCCGGCGACCACCGACATGATAACAAAGCTCCTGCCGAGGACTGCCGCGCCGAGGATATAGCAGGCGGCGTTGAGCACCAGCGACGAGAGCGCCGGTGAAATGCCGAACCAGTGGTGCAGCAGCAGAGTAAGGCCGAGGATGCCGCCCTCGGTGACACCGGAAATGGAGTGGATATTATACAGCCCGAAAGCCTGTATCGCGCTGCCAAGAGCGGCAATGGCGCAGGCCTTCGCACTAACGCGGGATTTCAATTTAACAAAACCTTTCCTGTAATATCACGTCTCTGCCTTCATGGACAGATACGCGTTTATGAAGCCGTCAAGATCGCCGTTCATGACATTGTCGATATTGCCGTTTTCATAGTTCGTGCGGTGATCCTTGACAAGCTGATAGGGCATGAACACGTAGGAGCGGATCTGGCTGCCCCATTCGATCTTCATCTGCACACCCTTGATATCGCTGATCTTTTCAAGATGCTCGCGCTCCTTTATTTCGGCGAGCCTTGCGCGCAGCATGTTGCGGCAGTTTTCGAGGTTCTGGAAATGGCTGCGCTCCACCTGACTGGACACGACGATGCCCGTCGGGATATGGGTCAGACGCACTGCCGATGAGGTCTTGTTGACCTTCTGACCGCCCGCGCCGGAGGAGCGGAACACGTCCATCTTGATATCCTCATCGCGCAGCTCGATCTCGTTATCATCGTCGCTTATCTCGGGCATGACCTCGACAGCGGCAAAGGAGGTGTGGCGGCGTCCGGCAGCGTCAAACGGGGAGACGCGGACAAGCCTGTGTATGCCGTGCTCACTCTTGAGGAAGCCGTAGGCATTTTCGCCCTCGATCATTATCGTTGCGCTCTTGATGCCGGCCTCGTCCCCGTCGAGATAGTCCATGACCCTGACCTTATAGCCGTGGCGGTCAGCCCACATGTTGTACATACGGTAGAGCATCGAGGCCCAGTCCTGCGCCTCGGTGCCGCCGGCACCGGCATGGAAGGTGAGGATCGCGTTGTTCGCGTCATACTCGCCGGTGAGCAGAGTGCCGAGTCGGGTTTCCTCGACCTTCTCGGAAAACTGCTTGTACTCGCTCTCAAGCTCCTCGAGCATCGAGTCGTCGTTCTCCTCAATGGCCATCTCGCATATGGTGTACATATCGTCCCACGCGGCGCAGAGCTTCTGGAAGTTCTCGACCTTGTTCTTGAGCGTCTTGAGCCGCTTCTGGACTTTCTGGGATTTCTCCACATCGTTCCAGAAGCCCTCGCGCTCCGAGGCCGCTTCAAGCTCTTCGATCTCTTTCTGCGCGCTTTCGAGCTTCAGCGCGCCGCGCAGATCCTCAAGACCGGGCTTTGCGTTATTGAGCTTTACTTTATATTCTTCAAATTCAAGCATTGTTTTAACCACTTTCAAATGATTTATTTCATAGATTACTATTATACACAAAAAACGAGGGCTTGTAAATTGCTTTTTTTTTACGCAATTTGAGCGCTGTTACCGCGGCTTTGCTCTTCCAATTTTGCGCTACAGGTGTTATAATCAACATGACTGATTATGCACCCGGAAACGGGGCAGGATAAAATGAATAAAGACGATTACGGAGGAAAAAGAGAAATGATCTCACACGGCAAGGAAATCAAGGTCTTCGCAGGCAATTCCAATCCCGAACTGGCCGAGCATATCTGCTCTGAACTTTACAGGACACTCGGCAAGGCGGACGTTGCACAGTTTGCCGACGGCGAATGCTCCGTTTCCGTGTTTGAGCCGGTGCGCGGCAAGGACGTTTTCATTGTTCAGTCCACCTGCAACCACGTCAACGACAACCTCATGGAGCTGCTCATTATGATCGACGCGATGCGCAGAGCCTCCGCAGGCCGTATCACCGCGGTCATTCCCTACTTCGGCTATGCCCGTCAGGACAGAAAGGCCAAGAGCCGCGATCCCATCTCCGCAAAGCTCGTCGCGAACCTTATCACCACCGCCGGCGCGGACAGAGTGCTGACGATGGATCTTCACGCCGCGCAGATCCAGGGCTTCTTCGATATCCCTGTGGACAATCTTCTCGGCTCCCACCTGTTTGTAAAGCACTTTGTCAACATGTTCGGAAAGGGCAATGAGGACGTTATGGTTGTCTCTCCCGACGTCGGCAGCACCGCGCGCGTGCGCGCTTTCTCCATGAAGCTCGGCGTCAACATGGCCATCGTCGACAAGCGCCGCGAAAAGGCCAACCAGTCCGAGGTCATGAACATCATCGGCAATGTCGAAGGCAAGACCTGCATCCTGCTTGACGACATCGTCGATACCGCCGGTTCCCTCTGCGGCGCGGCCAAGGCTATCAGCGAGATAGGCGGCGCGAAGAAGGTCTACGCCTGCGCGACCCACGGTGTGCTCTCCGGCCCCGCTATCGAGCGCATTGAGAACAGCTGCATCGAAGAGCTGCTCCTGCTCGATACTATCCCGTATCCCACCGACAAGCCCGCATGCAGCAAGATCAAGTATATCTCCACCGCGCCGGTTTTTGCCGAGGCTATCAGAAGAATTTACGAGGAAGTCTCGATTTCCAATCTTTTTGATTAAGTCAGAAGAAACGAATACCGTTCCGTTTCCGCCGGGGCGGCGAAAACTGCACTATATTCGTTCCTTCTTCCTCTTCAAATCGAACCCGCTTCGCTGGGCTTCGATTTGAGTTACGGAGGTTTATAGTTCCGTTCCCGCAGCGCCGGTTTGCCCGGCGCTGACGGGACACGGCGTATCAGTGCATTAAGTATGTAAACCGATTGCCCGAGCGGCAATCATGTTATAAATAAAAGTTCTCCAATATCTCCAGCATTGGGGTGAAAACAAATGCTTTTCAAAAAGCCCGGCGGGGTAAGCTGGCTCATCGTGTTTCTCGGCAACCCCGGGCTTAAATATGAGGGCACCCGCCATAACGCGGGCTTCATGGCGGCGGACGCCATGGCCAGGGAAAAGAACATCAGCATCAACCGCGCGCGCTTCAAGGCGCTCACCGCGACGGTCGATATAGGCGGCGAGAGCGTCATGCTTATGAAGCCGCAGACCTTTATGAACCTCTCCGGTGAGGCCGTTATTCAGGCGGTCAGGTTCTATAAAATACCGCCGGAGCACGTTATCGTCGTGTCGGACGAGATAAGCCTGCCGATCGGCAAGCTGCGCATCCGCGTCAAGGGCAGCGCCGGCGGGCACAACGGACTCAAAAACATCATCGCCCAGCTCGGTACCGACGCTTTCCCGCGCATCCGCATAGGCGTCGGCGCGCCCCCGCACCCGGACTATGATATGGCTGACTGGGTGCTCTCCGCTTTCAAGGATCAGGACGCCGTCGATATGTGCGACGCCGCGCTCCGCGCCGCCCATGCTGCCGAGTGCTACATCACCGACGGAGCCGACCGCGCCATGAACCGCTTTAATTAAACGCAGCGCCGCATTAATAATTCCTAAGTCTTTTATTGGAAATTTTCCAGATTTTCCAGATAAATATATTGCACTCAGGAGGTTGACAATGAAAAAAAGCTGCATCGCAATGCTCCTGGCGGGAGGACAGGGCTCCCGTCTGTATGCCTTGACTCAGAATGTAGCCAAGCCCAGCGTCCCCTTCGGCGGAAAGTACAGAATAATCGACTTCCCGCTCTCCAACTGCGCAAACTCCGGTATCGACACCGTGGGCGTTCTGACGCAGTACCGTCCGCTCCAGCTCAACAGCTATATCGGCAGCGGCCAGCCGTGGGATCTCGACGTGTCCGACGGCGGCGTGTACATCCTGCCGCCGTACCAGAGCGCGGGCGAGCGCGGCTCGTGGTTCTCCGGCACCGCGAACGCGATCTATCAGAATATAGGCTTCATCGAGAGCTACGATCCCGACAACGTGCTGATCCTCTCGGGCGACCATATATACAAGATGGACTACTCCGATATGCTGCGCGAGCATATCGAGAAGGACGCCGCCTGCACGATCTCTGTGCTGCAGGTCTCGATGGAGGAGGCCACCCGCTTCGGCATAATGAATGTCGGCCCGGACGGGTACATAAACGAGTTTGAGGAGAAGCCCAAGCAGCCGAAGAGCGACCTTGCCTCCATGGGCATTTACATCTTCAACTGGAAGAAGCTGCGCGAATACCTCATCGCCGATGAAAACGACCCGAACTCCGACAAGGACTTCGGCAAGAACATAATCCCCAATATGCTCGCCGCGGGCGAAAAGCTCTGGCCGTACCGCTTCAGCGGCTACTGGCGCGATGTCGGCACCATCACGAGTCTCTGGGACGCGAACATGGATATGCTCTCTCCCACGCTCATTAACCTCTACGATCCCGACTGGCCGATCAGCGCGCGCAGCCCTATCTGCCCGCCGCACTACACCGGCGAGCACGCCGAGATCATCCACTCGATAGTCACCGAGGGCTGCGAGATCGACGGTCATGTCGAGAACTCCGTGCTCTCCCCCTCCGTCAAGGTCCAGACCGGGGCAAACGTGTGCTACAGCGTGCTCATGCCCGGCGCGGTCGTCGAGTCCGGCGCGACCGTTGAATACGCCATTATCGGCGAGAACACCGTCATTCATTCCGGCGCTCATGTCGGCTCCGCGCCCGACGGCTCGGACGACTGGGGCGTCGCCACCTGCGGCCCGAAAATCGAGATCGGCTCCGGCGCGCGCGTGCCTGCCGGCGCGATGATCTACACCGGTGAGGAGGTTTGAGCAATGAAGGATTTTCACGGAATAATCTTTGCGTACAACACTTTCCCTGAGCTGCGCGAGCTTGTCAAATCCCGCACGGCGGCATCGCTCCCGTTCTGCGGCCGCTACCGCCTTATAGACTTCCCGCTCTCTTCCATGCGCAACGCGGGCATCCTCGATGTCGGCGTCATCGTCCAGCGCGATTATCAGTCCCTGCTCGACCATATCGGCAGCGGCAAGCCCTGGGACATGAGCCGCCGCGACAACGGCCTGCGCATGCTCCCGCCCTTCGGTCTGCCCGAGTACCACAAGGGCAACTACACCGGCACGATGGAGGCGCTCAACGCCGTCTCTACCTACATAAAAGATATCAAGAGCAAGTACGTCGTGCTCATGCTCGGCAACCTCTATGCGAACATCGACCTCACCGTTCCCATGAAGCAGCATAAGCGCTCCGGTGCGGAGATCACCGCGATCTGCGCCGACCGCTGCGTTGACGGCAGCCGCCTGCGCTACGTCACCGGTGATGACGGTTTTGTGAAGTACATGCTCATAAAGCCGCGCGACGAAAGCAAAGGCGTCGCCTCGCTCGAAGCGTACATCATTAACCGCGATGTGCTGCTGCGCCTGATGGACTATTCACACGAGCATAACCTCTACCGCTTCCACAAGGACGCGATAGACTACTATCTCGCAAACGGGGGTAAAATGGGGATATACGTCCACCATGGCTACTCCGCCATTATCCACAGCGTTGACAGCTACTATCATGCCAATATGGATATGCTCGACGCGGCAAACCGCGGCGACATTTTCCCCGCCGACCGTCCCGTGCGCACAAAGATACGCGAGGAGGTCAGCACCTATTACGGTGAGCACTCCTCCTCTCTCAACTGCCTTGTCGCCGATAACTGCATCATCGAGGGCGATATTGAAAACTGCATCGTCTTCTCCGGTGCGCGTATCAGCGCGGGCGCAAAGCTCAAGGACTGCATCATCATGCGCCGCTGCACAGTCGGCGAAAACTCGGAGCTTAACCACGTCATCGCCGACAAGGCCGTCGTGTTCTCCGCCGGGACGGTGCTGACCGGGAGCGACAAGCTGCCCATCGTCGTGCCGAAAGGTATCGAAATTTAAGCGCAGCAACTACCTAACTTGCTATAAAACAATGCGACCTCCGGCCGCATTGTTTTTCCCGCTTGTCAAAACAGTCCTGTAAGGACTCTTTTGACCGCGCTTTCCGCCGAGCATTTTGAAAGCATTCAAAATGCTGTTACCGAAAGCCTCGATATATCAAGGCTTTCGACGGCGGTTTATCCGATTTGAGGCGGGCCTTGCCCCCTCAAGCTCCCCCGCTGCTCTGTTTCTTTACTTTGCAGCATAGTTTTCTTGACTGGCAGACAAAACAATGCGACCTCCGGCCGCATTGTTTTTCCCCGATCTTCGGTAACGTTACCGAAACTTATATGATCGGGCATACTCTACTCCACGGAGGTAATAAATGAACAATCAGATATCCAGAGACGAAGTCCGAAGCGCGATAGAGGATAAGCTCAGCGCGCAGTTCAGCGTAAGCGGCGAGGACGCCACCAACGAGCAGATATTCCAGGCCACAGCTATAGTCATCCGCGAGCTTATGAGCCGCCTGCTCACCATCGAGGACCCGCGCCACGCGGAAAAAGAGATACACTATATGTCGATGGAGTTCCTCATGGGACGCAGCCTTATGAAGAACGCCTACAACCTCGGCATTTCCGAGGCCGTCACCGGCGCGCTTGAGGACATGGGGCGCAGCGCGTCCGATATCTTTGAGGAGGAGCCGGACGCGGGTCTCGGCAACGGCGGTCTTGGCCGTCTCGCCGCCTGCTTCATGGACTCCATGGCCACCGAGGGACTTCAGGCCACGGGCTACTCCATCTGCTACGAGCTGGGCATGTTCAAGCAGAAGTTTGAGAACGGGCGCCAGACCGAGGTCGCCGACAATTGGCGCACCGCCGCCGAGAGCTGGCTGATCCCCCGCCATGAGGACGAGGTCGAGGTCCGCTTCGGCGGTCAGATATCCCCGAGCTGGGACAGCCTCGGCCACTACCACGCCGAGCACACCGGCTACACCGCCGTCATCGCCCTGCCGCGCGATATGCTCATCGCCGGCTACGGCGCGAAGGAGATCAACACCCTGCGTCTCTGGGACGCTATGAGCCCGAACTCTCTGGACATGTACCTCTTCTCCGAGGGCGCATACGTCAAGAGCCTTGAGCAGCGCACCATGGCCGAAGTCATCACGAAGGTGCTCTACCCCGCGGACGACCATGTCGAGGGCAAGCTCCTGCGTCTCAAGCAGCAGTACTTCTTCATTTCCGCCACCGCGCAGGATATCGTGCGCAAGCACATCCGCACATGGGGCGATATCCGCAGCTTCTCCAAGCACCATATCATCCAGATAAACGACACGCACCCGACGATGATAATCCCCGAGCTCATGCGCATCTTCATGGACGAGTACGAGCTTGGCTGGGACGAGGCATGGGAGCTTGTCAAGAACAGCGTCGCCTACACCAACCACACCGTTATGAGCGAGGCTCTTGAAAAGTGGCCGCAGGACCTTATCCAGCAGCTGCTGCCACGTATATGGGAGATCATGTGCGAGATCAACCGCCGCTGGTGCGAGTATCTCGGCGCGCACTTCGGCAGCGGCGAGGCTCTTGGCCGCAACCTCATCATCCGCGACGGTCAGGTTCACATGGCAAACCTCTGCCTTGCGACCTGCCAGAAAGTCAACGGCGTGTCCCGCCTGCACGGCGACATTCTCAAGAACGACCTCTTCCACGATCTTTACACCATCACACCCGAGCGCTTCACCTATGTCACCAACGGCATCGATCACCGCCGCTGGCTGTCTCAGATAAACCCCGGCCTTGACGCTCTCGTCAAGGAGCTCACCGGCGGGGACGAGTACCTTACAAACCCCGAGGTGCTCATCAAGCTTGCCGACTATGCGAACGATGCCGCTGTGCGTGAGCGTGTGCTGGCGATAAAGCGCGCGAATAAGGAGAGCTTCGCCGAGTTTGCCCGCCGCAACGACAGCTTTGCCCTCAACACCGAAGCCATTATGGATGTTCAGGTCAAGCGCCTGCATGAGTACAAGCGCCAGCTGCTGTGCGCGATGAGCATCGCGAGCCTTCAGCTCCAGCTCCACGATGACCCGAACCGCGAGTTCCTGCCGCGCACCTTCGTGTTCGGCGCGAAGGCTGCCGCGGGCTACAAGACCGCAAAGCGCATTATAGAGCTGCTGCTGAGCATGGCAAACGACATCAACAACGACCCCGTCTGCAAGGATAAGCTTCAGGTCTACTTCGTCGAGAACTACCGCGTCTCCGCCGCCGAGGCTATAGTGCCCGCCGCACAGATATCCGAGCAGATATCTACCGCCGGTAAGGAAGCTTCGGGCACCGGCTGCATGAAGCTCATGATGAACGGCGCTGTCACCATCGGCACGCTCGACGGCGCGAACGTCGAGATGTACGAGCGCCTCGGCGATGAGAACATGTTCCTCTTCGGCCTGCACACCGATGAGATCGCCCAGCTTCGCGCGAACGGCTATGACCCGGGCGCAATCGCAAGAAACGACCCCGAGATCAGCCGCATCTTCTCACGCTTCAGCGAAGGCTTCTCCGACGGCAAGAGCTACTCCGACCTTGTCAGCCAGCTGCTCTACGGCGGAGACCCGTACATGCTCATCGCCGACTACCGCGCCTACGCCGACTGCCAGAAGCGTCTCTATGACCGCATCTCCGACAAGAGCGAGCTTGCGCGCCTTGCCATCATGAACACCGCCGAGAGCGGCATCTTCGCCGCCGACCGCGCGATCAGCCAGTATGCACATGAGATCTGGAACGTAAAGTAAAGAAAAAAATGGATCTTCAGAACAAAGCCGCCGTCATCGGCGGACTCAACGCGGATATATGGGGCCGCCCCTCCGGCCCCATTATCCTGCGCGACTCGAACCCCGGCTCAGTGACGCTCACCCCCGGCGGTGTCGGGCGCAACATCGCGCACGACCTCTGCCTGCTTGGACTTGACGTCAGCCTTGTCTCCGCCGTCGGCGACGACTCCAACGGTGAGTTCCTGCTCGAGCGCTGCCGCAGCCTCGGTATGGACGTCAGCCGTGTGCGCGTCGTACCCGGCGCGCGCAGCTCGAGCTATCTTTATATTACCGACGAGCGCGGCGACATGCAGCTTGCCGTAAACGACATGGCCGTCTGCAATGAGATAAGCCCAGAGTACCTTGAGAGCGTTCTGCCCGGTATTCAGGCCGGGGCGCTGGTGCTCGACACGAACCTGCCGGTCGAGTCGCTCGAATTTATCTGCCGCAGCTCCTGCATACCGCTCTATGCCGACCCCGTTTCCTCGGTCAAGGCGATGAAGCTGCGCAGCGTGATGAAGCACCTGCGCGCCATCAAGCCTAACGCGCTCGAAGCCGCAGCGCTCACCGGGCAGACTGACCCCGAGCTTGCCGCCCGCGCGCTCATCGATGAGGGCGTACAGCGCGTGTTCATCAGCCTCGGCACGAACGGCATGATCGCCGCCGAGGGCTCGCGCATACTGCGTATGCCGTCCCCGGAAGCAAACGTCGTGAACGCGACCGGCGCGGGTGACGCTGCGATGTCCGCCATAGTCTGGGCAGACCTGCACGGCCTGAGCCTTGAGGATTCCGCACGCGCCGCGCAGCTCGCCGGTGCGATAACCTGCGCAAGCGAGGAGTCGAACGCCCCTGAGCTGAGTAGGCTTCCCGGCCTGCTCGCGGCAGAATAAAAAGATATCGGAGAAAGCCGAAGCTTTCTCCGATATCTTTTTATAAGCGGTTATTCTTTATTTTCCTCCGCATCCTCCGGGAGCTTATCGCGCTGGACAAGCACCTTTTCGACACGGCGGCCGTCGGTCATGCGCAGCACGGTGACGGTGAAGTCACGGTAATGGAAGCTGTCCCCGGCGTGTGGGAAGTCGCCGAACATCTCAAGCGTCCAGCCGCCGACGGTGTTGCTCTCGGGGGAGAAGCTCTCCTCGTCAAGCCCCATGAGCTCGGCAAAGTCGGAGATGACCATAGAGCCGTCAAGCTCGTATTCATCCTCGCTGCGCTGCACAAGCTCGTGCTCGACGGTGTCCGTCTCATCCCAGATATCGCCGACGATCTGCTCAAGCACATCCTCCATCGATACGACGCCGAGGGTGCCGCCGTATTCGTCAGAGACAATGGCGAGGTGCTGCTTCGCCTTGCGCAGCTGATTGAGCACCGCAGGCAGCTTCATGGTCTTGTAGACATAGCAGGGCTTCATCAGAAGCTGGCGGATATCGGCGCGGCCGTTATCGGCCATGGCCTTGAGGAAGTGGTTGAGATACAGCACACCGATGATGTTATCGATGCTGCCCTCATAGACGGGGATGCGCGAATACGTGGCTTCCTCGATGACGGACATGATATCGTCCCAGTCGTCCTCAATGTCTATCGCGCAGACGTCGACACGCGCGGTCATGACATCGAGCGCGGATATCTCGGAGAAGTCTATCGCGGCCTGCACAAGCTCGGACTGATCCTCGTCGAGAACATCCTCGTCCTCGGCGGTCTCGATGATGGACTGGAGCTCCTCGACGGCTTCGTCGCCGCTCTCGTCCTTCTGGTCGGGCAGACCCTTTGTGATAAGCTCGATGAGCTTCACGACTACCCAGATAAGGGGCTTGAGGACTATCATCATGAAGCGCACGGGGTAGGCGTGGCGCAGAGCGATGCGGTTGGCGTTCTTCTTTGCAGTGATCTTCGGTATCGTCTCACCGAAGATGATGACAAGAAACGTCAGCACGACGGTCGATACCCACGCATAGTCCTCAGAGCTTGTAATGAGTATCACAAGCACGGACGCGAGCGAGGAGGCACCGATGTTCGCAAGGTTGTTGCCGATGAGTATGGCGCTGAGAGCATCGTCAAAATGCTCGGTTATCCTGACTGCAAGCCCGGCCTTCCTGGAGCCGTCGTCACCCGCGTTTTCAAGGCGCAGCACGTTGCAGGAGGAATACGCCATTTCGGACGCGGAGCAGAAGTTTGAAAGGCACAGGCACAGGAAAATGCCGATGGAGATAAGGACTATATTCACTGCGCCTCACCGCCTTCCTCTTCTGCCGGAAGCAGGGCGACTGTAAGCTTCATTATACGGTTGTGGTTCATATCCTTCACCGTGACAAGCACCTGATGATAACGGAAGCTGTCGCCGGGCTTGGGGATAGTGTCAAACTTTTCGTAGGCCCATTCGCCCATGAGCGTGTTCACAAGCTCCTCGTCGTTCTCAGGATCCTCGTAGCCGAGCTGATCGAACACGTCGCTGACGGTCTCATCCGCGCCGACCTCGTATACGCCGTCGCCGATCTCGACCATCGGCTCCTCAATAACGTCGTCCTCGTCCCATATCTCGCCGACGAGCTCCTCAAGGATATCCTCGACCGTCACGATGCCGAGCGTGCCGCCGTAGTTATCGGTGACAACGGCGATGTTCAGCTTGCGCTTTGAGAGGATGGGGAGCAGCTCATCGATATTCGTGCTCTGGTGGACGAAGAACACTTCATCCAGCATGGGCTTTATATCAAGATTCTCGCCGAGGCGGAGATAGGCCTTGATATATTTGCGTATCTGGAGCACGCCGATGATGTTGTCAATGCTGCCCTCGTAGACGGGCAGGCGGCTGTGGTTCGTGGATTTGATAAGGCTCAGCAGCTCCGCGTGGCTGCTGTTTATGTTTATGGCCACTATATCGACCCGCGGGGTCAGCACGCTCTCAACGGTGACATCGCCGAACTGGAGCGCGGAGGATATCAGGTCGCCCTGATCCTCGTCAAGGCTGCCCTCCTCGGTCATGTCCTCGATGATATCGTACAGCTCATCCTCCGTGACGGAGATCTGGCTGTCGCCGGGGGTGAGCTTCGCGGCTGCCTGACCTATCCATGTCAGCAGCTTCGAGAGCGGGGCGAAAAGCTTCATAAAGAAGCAGAGCACCGGCGCGCAGGAGAGAGCGAGAGTATCGCTGTACTTTTTCGCAACGCTCTTGGGGAGCATTTCGCCGGCAAAAAACACCACGACGGTGGTAATGATCGTACTGATCGACACGGCACTCACGCCCCACTTCTTCGTTACCGCGAGGGTGACGATAGAAGCTGCGGCGATATGTACGATATTGGTGCAGATAAGCAGGGTGCTGATGGCCAGATCAAAATTATCCAGCACATAAAGAGTCTTTTTTGCCCGGAAGTCGCCGCGTTCGGCAGACGCCTTAATGCGGCTGCGCGATGCGGAGGCCATCGAAGTCTCCGTAACAGCAAAAAATGCGGCGCATACAAGAAGCAGCGCGGCAATTATCCAAGGCAATCGACTGCCATCATCCATAAGAGGATACACATCTCCTTTTAATAAATTAATCTGTAGTATAGCATAGTGCGCTGTTTCCGTCAATATTCGTAATGTTGCGAATGTGTGAAATTATCAGACGCTGTATCTGTTCTTTTCCCGCCGGATATGCTACAATAAAATATCTTATTTTATTCGGGCGGAACTGAAATGAAGATTGAAAGAGAATACCCCTCCTTTATAATCACCAAGAAAGGCTGCGCATGGGTCGGCACGGGTCACCCGTGGATATATGCGCAGGAGATAATCTCCAAAAGCGCCGAGCCTGAAAACGGCGCGCTGGTCGACGCGCTCAGCGAAAACGGGCGCTATCTCGGCACGGGGCTGTACAGCCGCGAAAGCAAGATAGGTCTGCGGCTCATCTCCCGCAATGCGAACGACCGTTTTGACGCGGAGTTCTGGAAGCGCCGCATCAGGTACGCGTGGGACTACCGCCGCACCGTCATGGGCGGGGACGTGTCCTGCTGCCGCGTCATCTTCGGCGAGGCAGACGGCTTCCCCGGCCTGACTGTCGACAGGTTCTCGAACATCCTCGTCACGCAGACGCTCTCTGTCGGTATGGAGCGGCTCAAGGACGTGATCTTCCCGCTGCTTGCCGAGGTGCTGCGCGAGAGCGGGGAGAGGATCGACGGTATATATGAGCGCAACGACGTCGCTATCCGCGCGCTCGAAGGGCTGGAGCAGGGCAAGGGCTGGTATGAGCTGCCGGGCGAGGAGCACCCGCAGAGTACCGTGACCGAGATATGCGAGAACGGGATATACTACGCCGTCGATTTCGAGAACGGGCAGAAGACAGGCTTCTTCCTCGACCAGAAATATAACCGCCTTGCCGTGGCGCGTCTTGCCAAGGGGCGGCGTGTGCTCGACTGCTTTACCCACACCGGCTCCTTCGCGCTCAACGCCGCGCGCGGCGGCGCAGAGCACGTGACGGCGGTGGACGTGTCGGAGAGCGCCGTTGAGATGGCACGGGAGAACGCGCGCAGAAACGGCCTTGAGGACAGGATGGACTTCGTCGCGGCTGATGTGTTCGACCTCCTGCCGGAAGTGAAGAAGGGCGAGTATGACTTTATCATCCTTGACCCGCCGGCATTCACAAAGTCGCGCAAGACTGTCGGCAGCGCCGAGAAAGGCTATAAGGAGATAAATCTGCGTGCGCTCAAAGCACTGCCGCGCGGCGGATATTTTGCGACGGCCTCGTGCAGCCATTTCATGCCGTCGGAGCTGTTTGTGAAGATGCTGCGCTCCGCGGCGCAGGATGCGAATGTCGAGCTGCGGCAGATCGAGGCGCGCCAGCAGGCACCCGACCACCCGATACTCTGGAACGTCCCGGAGACGGATTACCTGAAATTCTATATTTTTCAAGTTGTCTGAGCCTTCGGCGGACGATAAAAAGGCTCTGCACCATGATCCGGTGCAGAGCCTTTATTAATTAATGTTTACCTCACCATTCGAGGTTCTTTTCCGTCTCCTTGGAGAAGACGTGTGCGACGTTGCCGTCAAAGCTGAAGCTGACAGCGTCGCCCATGGCGTAGTGCTCCTTCATGTCGAGCGTCGGGACGATGATGATGACGTCCTTGCCCTCGGCGGTGACGTGCAGATGCACGGAGGAGCCCATCATTTCGCTCACGTCGACCTTCGCTGCGATGCCCTCGCCGGGAGCTTCGATGACCGTATGCTCCGGACGGACGCCGAGCGTCACGGGCTGGGACTTTATGTCGTTTTCAAGCAGGCGCGCTTCTTTCTCCGCGCTCAGCTCTATGCGCTTTCCGCCGAGCTCGACGAAGAACTTCTTATCCTCGCGCACGAGCTGCGCATCGAAGAAGTTCATCTGCGGCGTACCGATGAAGCCCGCGACGAAGAGGTTGCGCGGATTGTTGAACACCTCCTGCGGAGTACCGATCTGCTGGATGTAGCCGTCGCGCATGATGACTATTCTGTCGCCGAGGGTCATGGCCTCGGTCTGGTCATGGGTGACGTATATAAAGGTGGTATTGATACGTTCGCGCAGCTTGATTATCTCGGCGCGCATCTGGTTGCGCAGCTTTGCGTCGAGGTTGGAGAGCGGTTCATCCATCAGGAAGACGGCGGGGTCACGCACAATCGCGCGGCCGATGGCGACGCGCTGGCGCTGGCCGCCGGACAGAGCCTTGGGCTTGCGATCAAGGTACTGGGTGATATCGAGGATCTCCGCGGCCTCGCGGACCTTCTTGTCGATAACGTCCTTGCGCTCCTTGCGCAGCTTCAGCGAGAAGGCCATGTTCTCATAGACGGTCATGTGTGGGTACAGGGCGTAGTTCTGGAAAACCATCGCGATATCCCTGTCCTTGGGCGCGACGTCGTTCATGAGCTTGCCGTCGATGTAAAGCTCGCCCTCGGTGATCTCCTCGAGACCCGCGACCATTCTCAGCGTCGTGGACTTGCCGCAGCCGGAGGGGCCGACCAGAACGATGAACTCCTTATCGGCGATGTCAAGGCTGAACTCCTGCACCGCGACAACGCCCTGCTCGGTTATCTGGAGCTTGGCCTTGCCTTCCTCTTCCTTGTCGTCCTTCTTCTTTTTCTTCTTGTTCTCTCCGCTTACGAACGGGTAGATTTTTTTGACGTTTCTCAGTGATACAGTTGCCATTCTTTCCGACTCTATGCGCCGGGCCTCCGCCTCAGACGCACTCGCAGGGGCATCGCCACCCGCATTACGGCAGATCTCCACGCTGCCGCACCCTGAGCCTCAGGGAAAATAAATTCCTCCTTCATTAAAGCTGTGGGAAGCATTGTGTGGAGTGCCGCCCACGCAGTCAAATAGGACTTATTGTCCACTGTAAATGATTATACAGGCTGCGCCCTGATATTACAACTCAAAAATCGTCCCCGAAAATTGTGCACTTTGCCGGGAAATACCGCCGCACCGTGTACATATACATAGGAGGAAAACTCTACGGGTGGTGAAGAGATGAGAATTTTACGCATGGGCAGCATCGGCCCCACGGTCGAGCTGCTCCAGCTCGCGCTTGACCGCGCGGGCTTCGGAGAGCTGCGTCAAGACGGGATATTTTCGAGCGCGACGGACAGCGCCCTGCGCCGCTTTCAATCTGCGCACGGCCTGACGCCCGACGGCGTCGCCGGGCGGGACACGCACAGGGCGCTCCTGCCGTGGTACACCGGCTATATAATGCACCGCGTGAAGAGCGGCGACACGCTCTGGACCATCGCGCAGATGCACGGCAGCAGCGTCGACGCGATAGAGACGGCAAACCCCGGCATAGTCCCGGAGCGGCTGAGCGCGGGGGAGTATGTCACCGTGCCGCTGCCGTTCCCGGTCGTGCCGATAGATATAAGCTGGTCGTCGGCGCTCGTGGGCTACTGTGTGCGCGGGCTTGCCGCGCGCTATCCGTTCATCTCCGTCGGGGATATCGGCAAGAGTGTGATGGGCCGCCCGCTCTGGCGGCTGAGCCTCGGCACGGGTGAGAACCGCGTGCTGTATAACGCCTCGCACCACGCAAACGAATGGATATGTACGCCGGTACTCATGAAGTTTGCCGAGGAGCTATGCCAGGCCTATGTCACCGATGGTACGCTGTTTGACCAGCGCGCCGCGGATATCCTCTCATACGCGGATATCCACCTCATCCCCGCCGTGAACCCGGACGGCATGGATCTCGTGACCGGCGAGCTGCAAAACGGCGAGTTTTACCGTCAGGCACAGAACATCGCCGCGGACTATCCGCGCTTTCCGTTCCCCTCGGGCTGGAAAGCGAACATACGCGGCGTCGACCTCAATCTGCAGTACCCCGCCGGCTGGGAGCAGGCGCGTGAGAACAAATACGCCCTCGGCATCCGCTCGCCCGCCCCGGCAGACTATGTCGGTAGCGCCCCGCTCACAGCGCCCGAGAGCCGCGCAATGTATGATTATACCCTTGCCCTCGCCCCGGCGCTGACCCTCGCGCTGCACACGCAGGGCGAGGTTATCTACTGGCGATACCTCGACTATGAGCCGCCGCAGTCACGCCGCATCGGGGAGATATTCTCTGAGGCCTCGGGCTATACGCTTGAGGAGACGCCGTTTGCCTCAGGCTTTGCCGGATACAAGGACTGGTTCATCGAGAGCTTTGACCGCCCCGGCTACACGATTGAAGCCGGGCTCGGCACGAACCCGCTGCCAACGTATCAGTTCCCGGATATCTATGAGCGCTGCCTCGGAATCCTCGTCTACGGCGCACTTGTCACCTGATAATAGAACTCCCCGGCGGGTCATCCGCCGGGGAGTTGGAATTTTATGGAGCTCAGGCAGGCTCCGCGCCCTTGTCCTCAAGAGCTTTCATGGCTTTCTTGAACTCAACAGAGAACATCACTGCCGTGAAGCAGACCGCGATGATGTCCGCGACAGGCTCCGCCGTATATACGCCGGTCGTCTTGTCCGCGATGAACTGCGGCATGATGTATATCAGCGGCAGCAGCAGTACGAACTTGCGCATCACCGCCACGATTATCGAGCAGCCCGCGAAGCCTATCGAGACGAAGGTCATCTGGCAGGCTATCTGTATCCCGAACATGAACAGCGCGCCGCAGTATATGCGCAGCGCCTTTTTCGTGAACAGGATAAGCGCCGCATCCGATGAGAACATCCCCGCAAAGAGTCCGGGGAAGAGCATTACCAGCGCCCACAGCGTGACCGAGAAGCACAGGCTGACCCGGAGCAGCAGCCGGAACGTGCCCCTGACGCGCCCGGCGGAGCGCGCGCCGTAGTTGTAGCTGAGTATCGGCTGCGCGCCTTGGGCAATGCCCTGAAGCGGCAGCATCGCCAGCTGCATCACGCTTGTGAGTATCGTCATCGCGCCGACCGCGATGTCCCCGCCGTACTTGAGCAGGGAGGAGTTGAAGCACACGGAAATGACTCTTTCGCTCGCCATCATCATAAAGCTTGCCGCGCCGAGCGCAATGCAGGGGAGCACGAGCTTTGCGCCGGGGAAGAAGTTCTCCGCACGCAGCGTGAGCGTCGTCTTCTTCCCGCGCAGGAAAACGAGTACCCACACGCAGGACAGGCACTGTGATATCACCGTTGCCAGCGCCGCGCCGCGCACGCCCATGCCGAGGACGAAGATGAACACCGGGTCGAGCACAATGTTCGTCACCGCGCCGATGAGCACAGTGTACATACCGATGTTCGCATAGCCCTGCGCCGTGATGAACGCATTCATGCCGAGCGTCAGCTGCACGAACACCGTGCCCAGCGCGTATATCTTCAGGTAGTCCGCGGCGTAGCCTATGGTGTTTTCGCTCGCGCCGAAGGCCAGCAGCAGGCCGCGTCCCCATATCAGCAGCGCTGCCGTCAGCACAGCAGAAATGCCCAGCTGAAGCGTAAAGCAGCCGCCGAGGGTCTTCTCGGCGCTGTCATGGTCGCCGCGCCCCATGAATATCGACGCACGCGGCGCGCCGCCCGTTGCGGAGAAAGACGAGAACGCCGATACTACAAGGATGATCGGCATACACACGCCGACGCCCGTCAGCGCAAGGCTGCCATCGCCGGGCATATGCCCTATGTATATGCGGTCGACGATGTTATAGAGCATGTTCACTAACTGCGCGATGACCGTCGGCACTGCTAACTTCAGAAGCAGCTTGCCGACAGGCTCCGTTCCGAGAAATGTTTTGTCCTGATCCATGAGACGCACCCTGTTCTTTGATTTAATAGCAATTATAATATTATGGTCTTGCTGCACCTGCTTTTCAAGTCAGGAATTATTAATTTTTGTGCGCAGACGGTTGACCTCGCCGCGTCGTTGATGTAAAGTGGGAATATCAGAATACAGGGGGGGACACGCAATATGCTCTGGAAAATATGCCTTAAAAGATTCCGCTGGTTCATATACTGCCTCATTCTCGCCGTCCTGTTCGCGCTCCCGGCAGCGTCCGACGGGGAATCCGGCGGTGCGTTCGGCGCGATAGCGTTCTTTATCTTTGTTCCCGCGGCCTTTGTCACCTTCGTGTGGGCGGCCTATGCCGCCGTGCGTGATATCATCAATGTACGTAAAGGCGGCGCACTGCCCGAGGATAAGCCCTCAGTGGTTTCCACGGCTGCCGGAAAGCTGCGCGATGAAGCCGCCGTTGTCAATGAGCTTGACTCCCACGGCCGTGCGAAGTATTTCATCCTCCGCATCCTTGGTGTGCTGCTGGTCGTCGGCGGCATCGCGCTTATTATCAAGGACGCCGTTGTTATCGGCACCATCGTCCTCATCGCCGGCGGCGCTCTCTGGATCGCGGCCTCGCCCAAGAGCTTCAATGAGACTACCGACGGCATGAAGATGGTTACCTGCCCTAAGGAGATGACCGTTGAGGAGCTTTACCGCGGCATCCGCGGCATGAGCACCGCGCTCGGCGCCCCGTATATCGGCAGGGTCAGGACCATCCCGGGCGACACTATCCTCTTCGGACCCGACGCCGACGGCTGGTTTGCCTATGTTTACAAGTCTCTTGACGGCAGGAGCTTCTATGCCGCGCTGAGCGACTTCACCGCGACTATCGAGACGCCCGCCCAGAACCCCGCGCCGGCGGCAGACAGCGAGACGGAGACGGATTATGACGGCGTACTTGAGGAGATATACACTGCCGTGAAGCACTGCGCCGACCGTGCGCGCACCGGGGCTTGACTTGCGCCGCCGCTTCATGTAGAATACATAAAATAACCAAGGACACGCCTTTGGCGTGTCCTTTATAAAAGAGGATAAACTATGACAGACGAGAACATAAACGCTCTCCCCGAGGAGCATGATACCGGGGAGCTGTATTATCACGACCATGGCGACGGTCACGTCCACGCTCACACCCATGAGCATGAACATGGACACAGTCACGGGCATACGCACACGCAGACAAAGGCCGTCGTGAACCGGCTTGCCCGTGCCATCGGGCACCTTGAGTCCGTGAAGCGCATGGTCGAGGATGGGCGGGACTGCACCGATGTGCTCATCCAGCTTGCGGCGGTGCGCTCGGCGCTCAATAATACCGCCAAGATAATCCTGAAGGATCATATCGAGCACTGCATCAGCGACGCTGACCATGGCGACGGCGACAGCCTCCAGCACCTCAACGACGCTATCGATAAGTTCATATAAGAAAAAAGGCTGTGAAGAAAATCTTCACAGCCCTTTTTATGCGTTTAAATATTTGAGCCTGCGTTATAGCCCTCGCGTCTTGCGTTGAATATTTTCCTGACCTGCGCGCAGTCGCCGATCTTCCAGAAGTCGTAAGCGAGCGTGCGGAACTGCTCCGCCTCGTCGTCCATCGGCAGATAGCCTCCTGCCCAGATGACCGAATCCGCTTTCAGCTCCAGCTCGCTGCCGTCCGGGGTTCGGGTCACGGCTCCGTTTCCTGTAACGGCCACGCAGTCCGCTTCGTTGAGAATCGTCACGGGAACCTTTTCCAGCTCCATCAGAAGCCCCTCGCGGTAGAGATACGCCGCATCGCGGCAGACTTCTTTTTTGCGGCTGATGAGCTGCACGCTTCGTCCCGTCATCCCGAGCTGCAATGCGATCTCGCAGCCCACGAGCCCGCCGCCTATGACCGCGGCAGTCTGCCCTATGGAATCAATATCCCGCAGCGCGTCGGCCGCCATGATCGCCCTCTCTCCGCCCGGAACGTCGGGGCGTTTTGCCTTTGCGCCGAGCGCGGCTACTATCACGTCGGGCTGCAATTCCTCGGCAAGCCCCTGCGTTGCCTCGGTGCCGAGCCGAAGCTCCGCTCCGCTGCGCTCCAGCCGCCTGATCATCACCCGCATCAGCTGGTCTACCTTCTGCTTGAAAGGCACATACTTTGCATAGCGCATCGCCCCGCCGAGCTCCTGCTCCCTTTCGCACAGCACTACGCTGTGCCCGCGCTCGGCAAGCTCCGCCGCTGCTTCCATACCGGCGGGGCCGCCGCCTATCACAAGAACACGTTTCGGCTCGTCAGTCTTCTTGACCTGACTTGCCGGAATTTCTTTATATGCTGTGGGGTTTGCCGGGCAGCGGCGTATGCGCGAGCAGTGGCGCACATAAGGCACAAAGGACTCGCTTATGCAGGCCATGCAGCGCAGGCATGGGTATATCAGGTCATCCCTCCCGGCCTTGAGCTTGTTCGGCAGCTCCGGGTCTGCAAGCAGCGGCCGCGCCAGCGCGACGATATCCGCCCGACCCTCGGCGATGATGCTCTCCATCAGCTCGGGGTCGCCGAGCGCGCCGACCGTGACCACCGGGGTGTGCTTCATTTCTTTCTTGATCGCCTCGGCGAGATAGACGTTGCAGCCCTGCGGGAGAAACCCATTGGGTATCATGTGCTGGTTGGTCGAGGGGACGTGGAATGTTCCGGAGGTCACATGGATGAGGTCTGCCTTGCCGTCCAGAAGCTTTGCGAATTCTATCTGGTCTTCAAGCGTCAGCCCGCCCTCGACGATCTCGGTGCCGCTCATGCGCACCTCAATGGGGAAATCGTCCCCACATTTTTTGCGGATGTTTGCGATGACTTCCATCGTGATGCGGGCGCGGTTTTCGAGGCAGCCGCCGTATTTGTCCGTCCTGCGGTTGTTGAGCGGTGAGAGGAACTGGTGCAGCAGCCATCCGTGCCCGGCGTGGATCATCACGATATCCACCCCTCCGAGCTTTGCCATCTCCGCGGCGTCGCCGAAGCGCTCAACGATATAGTCTATGGTCTCCTGGTCAAGCTCGCTGTAATCCTTGCCGAGATGCCCCGGCCCGGCGCTCGGTCCCCAGATGGGCCCGTCGTAGTATTCGGGGTTTGCGCGCGTGCCCGGATGTATCAGCTCTACCGCCGCAAAGGCGTTGTGCTTTTTTATCGCGTCCGTCGCCGCGTGGAGATAGGGGAGCACCTCCGGGTCGTCCAGCGCGATGCAGAGCTTGTGTGAAATGCCGGTCTTCATGTCGATGCGGCATTCACCCATGTGAACTATCGCCGCTCCGCCTTTCGCTTTCCCCTCAAAGATCGCGATGTTCTCCGCCGTCGGATACCCGCTTATCGGCAGGTTCGAGATGTTGACGGGCGCGGCCTCAATGCGGTTCTTGAGCGTCAGCCGCCCTACCTTGATAGGGCTGAACAGATGCGGGTATTTATATTCCATGTGTGCTTTTCCTCCTGCCATGCGTTTACTTCGCTTCGGCGTTCTTAGGCTGCGTCGCAAGACTTACGACGATGTAAGCTATCAGCGCCGGGATGAGAGAGGTAAAGGCAATGTACGGGATCTGCACGCCGCACTTGTTGAGAATGATCATGGCCATGCCGCATAGAGCGCTGGCGATTGCGCCCTCCTTGGTGCCTTTCTTCCAGAAAATGCCGCCGAGGACCATGACGAGCGCACCGGCGTTCATTATCGAGTAGGTGGAGGACAGCAGCGAAAGTATGCTTGAAGAGCTGATAGCGAGTATAAGCGCTATCACACCGGATACGAGTGTGACTATGGCGGACAGACGGCCGAGCTTCTTTTCATCTGCCTTGGGGTTGAGCGTCTTGAAGTAAATGTCGTTGACGGCGTTCGCAGTGACATTGAGCAGGCCTATGTCCATCGTGGACATGACCGCCGAGAGAACCGCTGCGATCATCAGCCCGGCGACGATCGGGGGCATATCCTGCAGGACGACCGTGAAGAGGATCGAAGCCGTCGGCGCATCCGGGAAAAGCGCCTTTCCGTACATACCTATAACGACCGGCATTATAACAAACGGGATCAGCACTGCCGCCGCGATTATCGGCGACCAGAACGCGACCTTTTCATCCTTGCAGGAGGCCGTGCGCTGGTAGGCCGCGCCGGAGATAAGCCCGTTGAGCGCGCTGGGAACGAGCATCATCACAAGGCGCTCCCCGCTGAACGGGACAGGATTGAAAGCGCTTGCGGGCAGTGCAGCCGATATGGCGTCAAACCCGCCTTGCATTGCAACGATAACGATGCAGAAAACCGTAGAGAAGAATATCACGAGAGTCTGCACGGAGTCCGTTATCATAACTCCCCACATACCGGAGATCGAGCAGTAGATAAATACGACCACCGCCATCACGATCCCGCCGATGGTCGGGTTAAGGCCGAGCGCTTCAAACAGTGCGCATCCTGCCATTATCTGGGCTGCCATGATGCCGAGCGTTGCGCAGATATTGAGCACCGCCATCAGCACGGAAGCAAATTTGCACTTATAACGGTCGCGGATGAGATCGGGAATGGTGATATATCCGCGGGTATACAGCAGCCTTGACATTACCAGCGCGAAGAGCACATAGGACAGGCACGCGCCGAGGCCGTACCACATACCGCCTATGCCGTATTCCGCGCCGTACTGCGCACCGCCGACGACAATACCGTTGCCGACGTGTGCGCCGATGTATGTGCACACCATTACGAACATACCGCCGGACTTGCCCGCTGTGAGGAACTCCGTCATGGTCGCGCTCTTTTTCTTCCCGGCAAAGCCTATCGCCAGCATACCGGCCATGTATATGACCAGGATAACTATAATAACTGCCATCTTGTTTCCCCTTATCTCTTCATTGACTGTGTTTAACTGATTACCGCATTAGCGCTGTAGCGACATAAAGAATTATAAACCGGCTCCCGGAAAATGTCAACGGAGAAAAGAAGATTTTTGTAAAAAATATGCTTCCGGAAGAAACCGGAAGCATATAAACTCAATATAAAAGGAAATCCTACGCCAGCGTCCCCGCCATGCACTGCCTGTATACCCTGCGGAAGTAGAGCGTCTCGGCAGCGCCGGTTATCGCCCATGAGAAGATGTACAGCAGATAGAGCGCCGGTATCGTTTTATAGAACGCGAACACCGTGTATATCCACACCACGCGGAAAACGCAGGAGCCGAGCACTACTATTATCATCGGCACTATGCTCTTCCCAAGTCCCCGCGCCGCGGCTATCGAGCAGTCCATGAACGCGCCGACGCCATAGGAGAAGCACATGATCTTTATGCGCTGCATTCCCGCCTCTATGACCGCCTGCTCGTTTGCAAAAATCGACAGGAACTCTCTTCCAAAGCCGAGCAGCAGCACGCCGCATATTGCGCCCGCCGCGAAAGAGTATGCAAGGCTTACAATGTAGCTTTTCAGTATGCGCTCCTTGCGCCCTGCGCCCCAGTTGCGGCTTATGAAGCTCGAACAGGCCGTGTAGAACGCAGCCTGCGTGTTGAATATCAGTTCGTCGGCATTGACCGACGCGGAGTTTCCGGAGACCGTGACCGCATCGAAGGTGTTCAGGCCCGCCTGTACGAACATGTTTGCCACCGCGAATATCGCATGCTGCAAGCCTGTTGGTATCCCAAGCATCAGCACGCGCGAAGCGCTCTGGCCGTTGAAGCGGAGCTTTGAGAAGGACAGGCGGCAGTCGTCGTTCCTGCGGCAGAGGTGCACCGTTATCATCACCGCCGACAGCACCTGTGCTATAACGCTCGCGATAGCCACGCCGTCCGCCGCCATATGGCACTTTATGACGAAGAACAGGTTAAGTATCACGTTCAGTATGCCCGATACCGTCAGGTACAGCAGCGGCCTTTTCGTGTCCCCGGCGGCGCTCAGCACACCGTTGCCGAAGTTATACACCGCCATCGCCGGCAGACCAAGCGCGTAGATGCTGAAGTACAGCACCGCGCCTTCAAGCAGCTCATCCTTTGTGTGCAGCAGCACCAGTAGGTCCCTTGCAAAGACACGGCAGATAAGGCACAGCAGCACGCCGACCGCCGCGCAGATGATGAAGGAGGTGTGGATGTTCTTCTCCGTTCTTTCCCTGTCCTCTGCGCCGAGCGAGCGCGCGACCTCGACGTTTACGCCGCTGCCAAGTCCTATCAAAAAGCCCGTGAAGAGCGTGACGAGCTGCGTTGTCGAACCCACCGCGCCGAGAGCCCTGTAGTCCGCGAACTTCCCCGCCACGGCGACGTCGCTGAGGTTGAACAGAACCTCCAATAGCTGAGTCAGCACAAGCGGTATGCTGAAGAGAAGTATATTTTTCCAGAGCGACCCTGAGGTCATCTCTATTGTCCGGCTGTGATGGTAATGAGCCCTGTGCGTACGCTGCATATTTCCCTCGCACATCATGTTATGGCTGTTTCAGCCTTGATGCAGGAGCAGAGTATAGCACTGCCGAAACCCGATTTCAAGCCCCGAAATGTAGATTTTTTGCCCGTTTAGTGTTATATTATGGGCATAAAGCTCAACACGGAGAGAAACAAAATGGACTATTATAATATAGAAGCGTTTGACGCGACGGGGCTTGTGAAAACCGTCTTCACCTCTAAGGGGCACGGCTGCTGGCTCAGCAACTCCGAGGATGGGCACCGCGGCTACCGCGAGGTGCTCAGCCACCTTGGCCTGACGGAAAAGGACATCGTCTCCACCTTCCAGCGGCATACGGATATCGTCCGTGCCGTCACCCATGCCGATGCCGGGATGAACACCTTCTGGCGCAGCGACCCAGTTGAGCCCGCCGATGGAATTATCACGAATGAGCGCGGCCTGCTGCTGACCTCCATGGAGTCGGACTGCACCCCGGTCTATCTGCTCGACCCGGTGAACAAAGCCGTCGGCATGGTTCACAGCGGCTGGAAAGGGACGGCTGCTCTCATCGCCGTCAAGGCTGTGGAGAAAATGCGCCAGGAGTACGGCACGGATCCGGAAAATGTCATGGCCGCTTTCGGCCCATGTATATGCCGCCGCTGCTATGAGGTCGGTGGGGAACTGATGGAGCCGTTTCGGGTCAATTATAGTCAGAGTGATATCACCCGGCTCTTCCTGCCGAAGCCCGGCGGGAAGTATACACTGGACGTGAATCTGGCCATACGCCTCTCGCTCGAGCGCTGCGGAGTGCACCCGGACAGGATATATGACTGCGGCCTGTGTACCTACCATGACGGCCGGTTTTACTCGCACCGGCGGCAGCTGCATGACGGCGGACCCGGCGCGGATCATATGCTCACCGCGATAATGCTTGTATGATCAAGGAGTTGAAGATATGTCAATAAAGCTTGTTGAGAACACCGGATATAAATATGACCCCCTTTACCGCTTCTGCGGCTGGGAGCACACGGAGGACATCCGCCCCGTTAAGACCTGCGGCGCTGAGACGATAGGCGAGTTTTATCTCGCCTGCCTCAAGGCGTGGAGCGTGGAGACCTGCTCAGAACGCTTCCGCCCCGAGTGGTCGGCGGCCAACCCCAGTGTCGGCCAGTGTACTATCACCGCGGCGCTCGTGCATGAGTTCTTCGGCGGCGAGGTATATTCCCTGCCGCTCGACGGCGGCGGGCGGCACAGCTTCAATTATATTAATGGCGTGTTCGTCGACCTGGCAAGCGAGCAGTTCGGCAGGGACGCCCTGCCTGATTTCTCCCTTGCCGAGCCTGTCGACCAGGCGTCTCTCCTCTCAGGCGGGGACAAGGCGGAGCGCTGCGCCCTGCTGCGTGAGCGCCTGCTGACTGTGCTCGCAAAGCATTGAAAACACTGCACCTACGCGATTCTAACGCGCGGGTGCTTTTATATCAAAAAGCCTTGTCAAAATGATGACATTCAGTTATAATCATATTCAGGGATAGAAACAAAAAATGGATAGGAGAGGTAATTATGGCACAGCTCAGACCCAAAATAGTCAAGCTCGCAAAGATCATAGGCGGCGCTTCCGGTATGCTCGTCAAGATAGATGAGAATGCCCCGGAATACTACTGCATGGCCGATATCGTGACCGACGAAGAGGCTGATATTGCCATTGCTGCCGGGCTTCGCAAGGAACGCACGGCGCAGTGGCTGGCGGATAAGGTCGGCAGGACGGTGAATGAGATACAGCCCTCGCTTGACAGGCTTGTGTACTACGGCGTCTTCCGCCGCTGCAAGATTGACGGCACGGATGAGGACAGCTATTTCATGCAGATCTTCGCCCCCGGCATACTCGAAATGATGGTCAACAATCAGGAGCTTCTGCGTGAGCACCCGGAGGTCGGCCGCGCGTTCGAGGAATATACCCGCCTGCGTATGCAGAGCATGGGACCCATCCTGCCGGACGGCTACGGGCTCATGCGCGTCATCCCGGTGGAGAGCGCGATAGAGGGCATCCCCGGCGTGACCGATGACGAGCGCCTGAGCCACTATCTTGATAAATACGATATTTTCTCCGTCTCGCCCTGCTCCTGCCGCGCCTCGCGCACGAGCCTCGGCGACGGCTGCGGCCATCTCGCGGAGGACATGTGCGTGCAGATGGGCAAGGGCGCGGAGCACTACATACGCACCGGCCGTGCAAGGCAGATAACGCGCGAGGAAGCGCTTGAAATAGTCAAGCGCGCCGAGGAAAACGGCCTCATGCACGATATCCCGAACATAGAGGGAGCGGGCGAGAGCGCCGCAATCTGCAACTGCTGCGCCTGCGCCTGCTTCGGCCTGCGCGCGGGGCTGATGTTCGGCGCGCGCGACGCGATCCGCTCAAACTTCGTCGCCGAGGTGGATGAGGCGAAGTGCGTCGCCTGTGCGCAGTGCGTCGAGGTCTGCCCCGGAAACGCCCTGAAGCTCGGCCAGAAGCTCTGCGCCGACTGCGCGCTGCCCGAGCCGGAATATACCAAGGTCACCGAGACCTTCAACTTCGCCAAGGCTGTCAATGAAAACTACCGCGAGAACCGCGAGGACGTTATGCCCACCGGCACCGCTCCCTGCAAGGCCGCCTGCCCTGCGCACGTCCCCGTGCAGGGCTATCTGAAGCTTGCCGCGCAGGGCAGATACACCGACGCGCTGGAGCTTATAAAGAAAGAGAACCCGTTCCCGGCGGTCTGCGGACGCATATGCAACAAGCGCTGCGAGGCCGAGTGTACCCGCGGCAGCGTCGATGAAGCCGTCGCGATAGACGAAGTCAAGCGATTTATCGCAGACCATGACATGAACGAGGCGACGCGCTTTATCCCCAAGATGGTGAACCAGATCGGCAGACCTTATACCGAGAAAATAGCAATCATCGGCGCGGGCCCTGCCGGTATGAGCTGCGCATATTACCTTGCAAACAAGGGCTACCCCGTCACGGTGTTTGACCGTAACCCCGTCCCCGGCGGCATGCTCACGCTCGGCATACCGGCCTTCCGTCTTGAAAAGGACGTGCTCAATGCCGAGATAGATATCCTCCGCGAGATGGGCGTTGAGTTCCGCTGCGGCGTCGAGGTCGGAAAGGACGTCACGATCCAGCAGCTTCGGGACGAGGGCTACAAGGGCTTCTATCTCGCCATCGGCGCGCAGAAGTCGGCAAAGCTCAATATCCCCGGCGAGGAGCTTGAGGGCGTGTTCGGCGGCGTGGAGTTCCTGCGCGAGGTGAACCTCGGCAATAAGCCTGCAGTCGGCAAGCGCTGTGCGGTAATCGGCGGCGGCAACGTCGCGATGGATGTGTGCCGCAGCGCGGTGCGTCTCGGCGCGGAGGAGACCTATATCATCTACCGCCGCTCTCAGGACGAAATGCCTGCCGACCCCGAAGAGGTCAAAGAGGCGATGGAAGAGGGCGTGAAGTTCCGCTTCCTCAACGCACCTGTCGAGATCATCGGCCGTGACGGCAAGGTCAGCGCGCTCAAGGTCGAAGCAATGGAGCTTGGCGAGCCTGACGAGAAGGGACGCCGCAGACCTATCGGCACCGGTAAGTTTGAGACGATAGAGCTTGACAGCGTGATCGGCGCGATCGGCCAGACCGTCGATTGGGGCGGCCTTGATGTGGGCAGGCTTGTGACGACGAAGAAAGGTACCGCCGAGGCTGACGCCCTGACCTATCAGACCGCACAGCCGGATATCTTTGTGGGCGGCGACTGCTATACCGGTCCGAGCTTTGCCATCAACGCAATAGCCGCAGGCAAAGAAGCGGCGATATCGCTGCACCGCTATGTCCACCCCGGCCAGACGCTGACCGCGGGGCGCGACAGACGTGAGTACCGGGCGCTCGACAAGGAGCACGTCATGCTCGATGTGGCGTCGTTTGACAATGACCGCCGCCAGCAGCCGGGCTATAACGCGGCAAAGGCCAAGACCTTTGCGGATGCGCGCGTGACATTTACGGAGGAGCAGGTACGCAGGGAGTGCGCCCGCTGCCTCGGCTGCGGCGCGACAAAGGTCGACAGCTATCTCTGCATCGGCTGCGGCCTGTGTACCACAAAATGCAAGTTCGACGCGATTCATCTCAAGAAAGTGCGCGACTGGCACGCCAAGCCCTTTGAGGCAATGCCCATCAAGGTCGCGGAAAATCTTGTCAAGCGCACCGGCGGCATCGTCAAGAAAGCGGTCACGAAGTAATGCACGAGCTGGGTATATGCGACGCGCTGCTCAAAATGGTCGACAGCGTCGCGAAGGACGAGGAGCTCGAGTGCGTGAAGAAAGTCACCGTTGAGGTTGGCACGCTCTCGGGCGTCATCCCGGCGTATCTGGCCGACTGCTGGACAGCCGTGACGGACGGGACGGCGTATCAGGATACGCGCTTCGTCGTCGAAACGCTGCCGGGCACGGCGCGCTGCCTTGACTGCGGCGCGGAGTTCACCGCCGAGCTTGAGCAGCTGCGCTGCCCGAACTGCGGTGGAGAGAAGCTCACGCCGCTCACCGGGCGCGACCTGACGCTGAAGGAAATAGAAGCGTATTAGTGGAATAAAAATCGGGAGCAGCCGTCCATTTTGGACGACTGCTCCTGGAACCTGCCAATCTTGAGTAGAATTAGGAGAGTATATCGCTGAAGTATCGAGAAAATACGCAAGATAATAAGCAAGTTGTTGTATGCTCCATACTTGACGGATGATACAGTTGACATGAAAGTCGGGTAACTTTTTTATCATGTTTTAAGCGGGTTGGCTATGCGCTTGATAAACGTAGGCCAAACGTGCTACATATGCTTGATTTCCCTTCTGTCGTAGCTTATAATAAGGGCAGAAGGAGGAATCGCAATGGATCATAATATATCTGCTGCTCCTAAAAGTGAGATCTATCATTTTCGCATAAACCCCGAAGTTAAGCGTCAAGTCGAAGAGGTCTATGCTAAAAACGGTTTGAGCTTTACCCAGGCCATAAATGTGTTTATCCAGCAATCACTCAATGTCGGCGGCTTTCCGTTCCTGGTATCTTCAGATAACGCCGAGCTGCTCAAAGCTGCTGCACTAAAAAAGCTCATGGGTGAACTTGAGCAAGGCAAGCAGTCCGGCGATTTCATAAGCAACGAGACCGCAATTGAAATGCTGGATGTAGATAAGCTATGAAAGTTCAGTGGCGACCGGCTGCCATAGCCGATGTGCAGGCTACGCTCAAGTATATCAAATACAACCTGAAAAATCCGTCAGCGACCAGAGAGCTGAACTCAAGAATTTTTAACAGCATTTCTCTTTTGCGGGAAAACCCGTATATGGGAGCATTACTGAGCTTAAAGTTCGACCTTAATGAAACGGTACAATATAGATACTTGATTGTAAGCAAACAGATAGTCTTCTATGAGGTTACAGAAAACACGATAGAGATCATACGGGTCTTGGATGCCCATACAGATTATTTGAGCGTGCTGTTTACGAATGGAAACTAAACCAGAGATTTTCCAACCGCTGATTGGAAAATCTCTGGTTCTCTATTCTTCTGACCTCTCGCAGAAGACGAGGAGCCTTTGCCGCCCGCCGGTATTCGGCGGATAGCATGTCAGAAGAGTCACAAGGTCACACCCATGCTGTATCTTTATCGCATCTACATCGTCTGGGGAAATAACCTGTATATCCGTTACCTCGTACTTCATCAGCGTCCAGATGTTGTCTATGTAAACAGTGTCGCCGATTCTGTTGTCTATTCAATTCACCTGCTTATCTCTCGCTCACAACATCCACTAACTCACAGATAAACTCTGAAATCCCGTTAAACGGCGGTTCGAGTCCGGTCAGTCGCTCAAAAACAGAGGTTGTCATCAATGGAAAAATAAAAAGCTTTCCGAGCTGAAAAAGCCCGGAAAGCCTTGATGACACTGCATTGGGAGCAGTGTCATCAAAATTGGCTGACCATGATGGTGCCGGTGACCGGACTCGAACCGGTATACTGTTGCCAGCGAGGGATTTTAAGTCCCTTGTGTCTACCATTTCACCACACCGGCAGGTGTATATAACAATTTACCACTCATTGGCCCGATAGTCAAGTCATGGGTGTACCATTTACTGACAAGGAACTTTTTTACAAAAAGCGCGTCTATATACCCGATCGACAGATCCAAAACGGAATGCGGAGGTACATGAATGCAGCAAGCTGTTTCACTGATGCTCACCGGTATATGGATGCTGGTGCTGATAAATGAAAGCGCGCGGATGACCGCGCTGCCCGAGACGAAGTCCCCGGCCTATATCGACGGAAAAATAGAACCGCCGCCGAGTGACAGTGACTCTGAAAACTGAATACAACCACAGCCATGAAGCCCGGAGCGATCCGGGCTTCAATTGCGTTATGAGCATTTTACTTCGACGTTACACGTCCGCGTCGCGCAGGACCTTACCGGCCATCACGCGCGTGCCGAGCAGCCAGACGATATCGTTATCCTGAATGGTCATGTTGACATCCGGCTGGACAATGGGCAGGTTGCCGCGCTGCAGGCCAAGGATCATGCAGTCATAGTTCTCGCGGATGCCGCTGTCCTTTATGCTGCGCCCGTCAAGGGAGTCGCCCTTATCAACGTGCAGCGCGTAGGAATACAGGCCGCCCTCCGCCTTGCTCTCGGAGCCGATATACTCTCTGAGCGTCGGCGCGTCGGCGCTCTCCTCAAGGCCGAGGCTGAGACGCAGCGTACGCAGGTTCTCGCGTTCGCCGACGACATAGATCGTGTCCCCGGCGGCAAGCGCCGTGTTCCCGGCGGGCATGTTCTTTCTGCGCTTACCGTGGACGAGCTTTATAACGTTGACGCCGAAGCGACGACCCCAGCCGAGATCCTTGAGGCTCTGTCCGGTAAAGCCGGCAGGCAGAGAGAAGGAATCCACGCAGAGCTTTTCATCGAGCCACTGCTCATATTCGCCGCTGTCGGAAAAGTGCTGGAGCTGGCGTTCATTGAGGTTTGTAAGGAAGCGCGCCTCAACATTGAGGTAGGCCGAGGCAAGCCAGCCCATACGCGAGGCAAGCAGCAGCGCCGCGACTATGACCGGCAGCAGCCATGCACTGCCGATACCGGCAATGTTCCGAAGTGGGATGAAGGCGATGAGGGCAATGAGCAGTATCCTTATCCCTGACAGCGCCATGAGCGGCAGCCGGAAGCTGCGCTTTTTCATCCACAGCACAGTATACTGCGGGGAACGCGTATCGAGCATGGGGCGGATAAACAGCGCCATGCCGAGATAGATGACCGCAAGAGTGACGGCCTTCGCGGCAGACGCAGATGGCAGCGCGGTCTCGAGCAGCGGCAGCAGCCAGTACCGGCCGATGATGCCAATGCCGGCCATTATGACGCCGTAGAGCGCGACAGTGCGGATATAACGGCTGAGGAAAGCGGACCAGTCGCTGTCCTGCTCCTTCTCGCTCTGCTCCTCATCGGTGTAGCGCTCGAGCTTCTGAGTAAGCTTCTCGTGCAGGAGCTTTACAACGAAAGCATAGATATTATCGCTGTGCTTGATGAAGAACGGCGTTGTCAGCGTCGTGATGACGGAGACGGCGATGATGATAGGATAGATATAGTCCGCAATCACGCCGAGGGACAGGCCAAGGCTCGCTATGATAAAGGCAAATTCACCGATCTGCGCGAGCGAGCAGCCGCAGTGAACAGCATTCTTCAGGCTCTGCCCGGAGAGCAGCACCCCCATCGAGGAGAAGAACAGCTTGCCGACGATGGTGACAAGGGTGAGAACAAGGATCGGGACGATATACTTCACGACCATAGCGGGGTCAAGCATCATGCCGACCGAGATGAAGAACACTGCGCCGAAGAGATCCTTTACCCCCTGCGTCAGATGCTCCACGCGCTCGGCATGTACCGTGCCCGCAAGCAGCGAGCCTGCGAGGAATGCGCCGAGAGCCGAGGAGAAGCCGAGGGCATCGGCCAGGAGCACCATACCGAAACACAGGCCGAGGGAGACGACCAGCAGAGTCTCATCGCTCATAAGAGGCGAAGCCTTGTTGAGCAGCGTCGGCAGCAGGTAGATGCCGAGAATAAGCCAGAGCGCGAGATACAGCACCAGCATGCCAAGCTTCAGCGCAAGCGCCATACCGGAGATACCTTGCCCGACGGAAATGGTCGAGAGGATTATCATCATGAATATTCCCGCGATGTCCTCAATGACCAGCGTGCCGAACACGAGTTGGGCAAAGCGCTCCTTCTGGACGCCGAGATCATCAAAGGCCTTGATGATGATAGTGGTGGAGCTCATGGAGAGCATGCCGCCGAGGAAGACGCTGTCCATCGTGCCCCAGCCGAGCGCCTGACCGACAAGGTAGCCGAAGAGCAGCATGCCGCCGACCTCGGTCAGGGCGGTTATGATAGCCGTGCCGCCGACGCTCACGAGCTTATGGAGATTGAACTCCAGCCCGAGGCCGAACATGAGGATTATTATGCCGATCTCGCTCCATGTGCTTATGGAGGCGCTGTCGGTGACGTTAAAGAAGAAGGGCATGTACGGGCCGATCAGGAAGCCCGCGAGTATGTAGCCCAAAACGAGCGGCTGATTCAGCTTTTTAAAAATGACGGTGACAATGCCGCCGGTCAGAAGTATGACAGCAAGGTCGGAAATAAGTTCTGGCAGATGCAATATTAGTCCTCCGTTTCTGCCGCCGCGGCCATATCATGACCCGGCAGTGATTTCTTTTATGATACCATTATACTAAATTTTACCCCCTGCGCACAATGGCAAGCCTGTGAATTCTTTGTTAAGATATTTGGCTGTTAAGTCCTTGAAGAAAGCGGGCGGATGAATTATAATCGTGCTTGGAGAAAAAGAACCACGCGAGCGCGCGGATCATCGGAGAGTGACGATATGAGCAATTTCAAAGCTTTTCTGAAGAAAAAGGACATAACCGTGACGTGGCAGAGATACGGCATTGAGGCACTCGGCGCAATGGCGCAGGGGCTTTTCTGCTCGCTGCTCATCGGCACGATAATAAAGACGCTGGGCACACAGCTCGGCGTGCAGTTCATCACAGACATCGGCACCTACGCAATGGCGGTCTCCGGCCCTGCGATGGCAGTCGCGATAGGCTACGCGCTGAAGTCGCCACCGATGGTGCTGTTCTCGCTCGCGGCGGTCGGCTGGGCGGCAAACGCCGAGGGCGGCGCGGGCGGCCCGCTCGCGGTGCTGATAATCGCCATCGCCGCGGCTGAGTGCGGCAAGGCTGTTTCCAAAGAGACGAAGGTCGATCTGCTGGTCACGCCGGGCGTGACGATACTCGTGGGCGTCGCGTTGGCAAAGCTCATCGCGCCGCCTATCGGGACGGCGGCAAACGCGCTCGGCCTGCTGATAATTGAGGCGACGAACCTGCGCCCGTTCTTTATGGGCATTCTGGTGTCGGTGATCGTAGGCGTCGCGCTCACGCTGCCCATTTCCTCGGCGGCGATATGCTCGGTGCTTGGTCTGACGGGACTTGCCGGCGGCGCTGCCGTGGCCGGCTGCTGCGCGCAGATGGTGGGCTTCGCGGTAATTTCCTTCAGCGAGAACGGCTGGGGCGGCATCGTGTCACAGGGGCTTGGAACATCGATGCTGCAGATGAGCAACATTTTGAAGAACCCGCGGATATGGATCGCGCCGACGCTGGCCTCAGCGGTCACGGGGCCGCTTGCGACCTGTCTCTTTAAGCTCCAGATGAACGGCGCGCCGATAAACTCCGGTATGGGCACCTGCGGCTTATGCGGGCCGATCGGCGTGATAACCGGCTGGTTCGAGCCGTCCGAAGCGGCACTCGCGAGCGGGGGCGCGGCGATCACGCCGGGCGCGTTCGACTGGATAGGCCTCGCACTCATTGCTATCGTCCTGCCGGCGGTGCTCTCGCTGCTCTTCAATGCCGTGCTCAGGAAGCTCGGCTGGGTGTGCGACGGCGACATGAAGCTGTCGTAAGGCCGTTGCTGACTGGTACATTTGAAACAATGGAATAAATCAAAGGAGAAAGCCGTGCGGCTTTCTCCTTTTGCTTATGCGCTAAATGTGCGCCAATTTTAGTTCAGAATTATAAAAAATTCCGTTCGAATCTCGAAAAAATAATCCAGATACCATTCGGTATCTGGATTATTGGCACGCCGTAAGGGATTCGAACCCCTGACCTTCTGGTCCGTAGCCAGACGCTCTATCCAGCTGAGCTAACGGCGCATATCAGCTCTCAACTGAGAGCTTGTTTATATTAGCACAGTCGGAAGAATAATGCAATACCTTTTTTCGATTTTATTGGAAAATTTTTATCTGGCTGCGTCCGGCTGTGCGCTCTTACCAGCCCATGGAATCGCAGACGGAATCGGCGATGTCGCCGACGGCTTTGAGCGTGCGGCCAACCGCGCTCTTCATGGGGTGCTTCTTGGGACGCATCGCGATCATGGCCGCGCTGCCGACGATCAGCCCCATACCCATACCGACATAGAAATTTCTTTTATTCATTTTTTACACCTCCATAATCAGGTATCTATATTATGTGCGCAAAATACGTTGATACATCGAGGCAAATTGTGGTAGAATAAAAGCATGAAGCAACTCTCAGCCAAATCGGAGGGATATATATGAGCGTAAGAATACTGGCGGTCGGCGACGTGTGCGGCCAGCCGGGTCTGGATTTTCTGGAAAAACGCCTGAAAGAATACAAAAAGGAACAAAACATCGCCTTCGCCGTCGTTAACGGTGAAAATGCAAACGTCGTAGGCATCACGCCGCGGCAGGCCGATGCGATCCTCCGCACCGGTGCGGACGTTATCACGCTCGGCAACCACACATGGACGCGCACGGAGCTTCAGCCCTACCTTGACGAGCGGCGCAAGATCCTGCGCCCGGCAAACTTCGGCCCGCAGTGCCCCGGGCGCGGCATCAACGTATACTCCACGCCGTTCGGCGATGTCTGTGTGCTGAACCTGATGGGGCGCTTCACGCTCGACAGCAACACCGACAACCCCTTTGTCATCGCAGACGGGTACATGGCCGAGATAAAGGAGAAGATCATCCTTGTGGACTTCCACGCCGAGGGCACAAGCGAGAAGCGGGCGATGGGCTATATGCTCGACGGCCGCGCCTCCGCGGTCTGGGGTACACACACCCACGTGCAGACCTCGGACGCCTGCGTGCTGCCGAAAGGCACGGGCTACATCACCGACCTTGGCATGACGGGTGCGGTACACTCCGTGCTCGGCGTCGACCCGGAGCAGAGCATTGGCAAATTCATGGGCGACCCGCCGCGGCGCTACGAAGCCGCGAAGGGCCCGGCAAAGCTTGAGGGCTGCATATTCGAGATAGACCCGGAGACGGGCAGGTGCCTGAGCGCCGAAGGGATAAGGTTAACATGAGCAAGATAAAAATTCTCCATGCCGCCGACCTGCATCTGGACTCCCCGTTTGAGGGGCTCCCGGCAGGCAAGGCCGCCATACGCCGCGGCGAACAGCGCGCGCTGCTGTCGCGGATAGCCGAGCTTACTCGCCGAGAGGGCGTGCAGCTTGTTCTGCTCGCGGGCGACCTGCTTGACAGCGAAAATACATACTATGAGACCGGCGAGGAGCTCTGCCGCTCGCTGAGCCAGATCGCGGCGCCGGTATTCATTTCTCCCGGCAACCATGATTTCTATTCGCCGAAATCCGTCTACGCGCGCCTCAAGCTCCCGGAGAACGTACACGTGTTTACCTCCGGGGACATTGAAGCAGTCACGCTGCCGGCGCTCGGCGCGCGCGTGTTCGGCGCGGCGTTTACCGATAAGCGCAGCGGTGCAATGCTGCGCGGCTTCCACGCCGAGCATGAGGACGGTTTGCTGAACGTCCTGTGCATCCACGGCGACGTGGGCGTCAAGGACTCGGCCTACGACCCCATAAGCGAGGACGAGCTCAGAGCCAGCGGCATGGACTACGTCGCGCTTGGACACGTCCATAAAGCCAGCGGCCTTAAAAAGGCCGGGGACACATGGTACTCATGGCCGGGCTGCCCGGAGGGGCGCGGCTTTGACGAGACGGGGGAAAAGACCGTGAGCATCGTCACCCTCGGCGACGGCGAATGCAGCCTTGAGCCTGTGTGCATCGCGAGCCGTCGGTACGAGATACTGAAGATCGACGTCACGGGCACCGATCCTCTGCTCGCGATCCACACCTCGCTGCCGGACGAGACGGTGAAGGATGTGTACCGCATCATCCTCACAGGCGAATCGGACACGAGCCACGACTTGAGCCGCCTGCACTATAACCTTGAAGAGCTGTTCTTCGAGCTTCAGCTGCGCGACGAGACGCGGCTGCGCCGAAGCGTATGGGAACGCGCCGGGGACGACACCCTGCGCGGGCTGTTCCTCAAGAAGCTCCGGGCAAAATACGACGCGGCGCGCGACGACGAGCAGCGCCGCCGCATAGAGCAGGCCGCCCGCTGGGGGCTCGCCGCGCTCGACAACATGGAGGAGGTCGCAAAGCATGAAGATCAATAAGCTGACGGCGTCCTTCGGAAAGCTGGAAAACGAGACGCTGAGCCTGCACGACGGGCTGAACATCATATACGCGCCGAACGAAAGCGGCAAATCCACATGGTGCGCGTTCATCATGGCGATGCTCTACGGGGTGGATTCCTCGGAGCGCGCCCGCGCGGGCTACCTGCCCGACAAGCTGCGCTACGCCCCGTGGTCGGGCGCACCGATGGAGGGCAGCATGGAGCTGACTGCCGACCGGCGCGATATCACCATCACCCGCAGGACGCGCACGAAGAGCGCGCCGATGAAGGATTTTTCCGCGGTGTACACCGGCAGCAGCGTCCCGGTGAAGGAGCTCAACGGCAGCAACGCCGGGGAGATGCTGACGGGCGTATCAAAGGACGTGTTCCGCCGCAGCGCGTTCATCGCGCAGGGGACGGTCGCCGTCTCGGGAAGCCCGGAGCTTGAAAAGCGGATAAACGCGATAGTCTCCACGGGCGAGGAATCCGGTTCATTCAGCGAAGCTGACGAGCGGCTGCGCGCATGGCAGCGCAAGAGGCGCTATAACCGCAAGGGCATGCTGCCGGAGCTTGAGGCAAAGATGGACGACACCCAGCGCCGGCTCGACGACATGGGCGGCTCTATCGGGGACGTCGAGTCCCTTGAAAAGCAGCTCGAGGAGACGAAGGCGCGCTGCACCCAGCTTGAGCAGGAGGTCACGGACGCGCGCCGCCGCCAGCGCCGTGAGGCGCTCGACCGGCTGAATGCCGGGCGCGCGGAGCTCCAGCGCAGCAGCGAGGAGCACGACGCGGCAATGACGCTGCTCTCGCACCGGCGCGAGGAGCTGGGCGCAAGCCCCTTCGGCAGCCGCGAGCCAGAAGAGCTTGAAGAGGAAGTTCAGGCCGACCTTAACGAGCTCGAAGATCTCCGTGCCGAAGCAGCAAGGAAGCCGAAGCCCCTGTGGGGCATAGTGCTGATGGTTCTGGCTGTCGCGGCGGCGGCGCTGTACACGAGCCTTGACGTGCTTGCGTTCATGATCGCCGCGGCGGTGTTCTGCGTCGGCGCGATAGTGATGCTGCTGCGCTACGGCAAGGAGCGCGGCGCGGCGGCAGCAGCGCTCGAACGGCAGACGGCGCTATTGAGGAAATACCAGGCGCGGTCGACCGGTGAGATAAAGGTGGCGCTGGAGGACTACGAGCAGCTCTGGGAGAGCGCGAAGAAAGCCGAGCAGCAGGAGCTGCACACGCGCCGCGCTTATGAGAGCGCACGCAGTATGCAGAGCAGGCTCGAAGAATCTGCGCTGGGCGAGCTTGACTTTGCCTCCGGCGACTCTGAGACCGCGCGGCTCGGGCGCGAGCTGACGGCGGCGCGCGGCGAGGCCGAGCGGCTGAGCCAGCAGATCGCCGGGATAAACGGACGGCTCGCCGCGATGGGCGACCCGCTCGTCCTATCCAGCAGTTTGAGCTGCATGAAGGAGGAGTACGAGCTCATATGCGACGAGTACGACGCGATAAACCTCGCCATCGACACACTGCGCGAAGCGGACACCGAGATACAGAGCCGCTTCTCCCCGGAGCTCGGGCGCGTCGCCGCGGGCTACATGTCCGCCGTGACCGGCGGGCGCTACTCCGATGTACTCATAAACCGCGACTTTACGGCGAAGGCGCGCACGAAGGACGACGTTGTGGCGCGCGACGCGGAGTATCTGAGCGCGGGCACGCTGGACATAATGTATCTTGCGGTGCGCCTTGCGGTGTGCGAGCTTGCGCTGCCCGAGGGTGAGACCTGCCCGCTGATAATAGACGACGCGCTCGTGAACCTTGACGAGACGCGCCTTGAACAGGCAATGGCGCTCCTGCGCGAGATCGCAAAGGAGCGGCAGATAATACTTTTCAGCTGCCGCAAAACGGACGGCAGATAAGCGGTACACAGAAAGCGAGGCTTAGAAATGAAATACGATTTTACAACAGTGCTCGACCGGCACGGCAGGGACTCCCTGGCCTTTGACAAGATACCCTTCGCAGGCGTTCAGCCCGACGAGGGCTTTGACACGATACCGATGTGGATCGCGGACATGAGCTTTGTCGCCGCGCCTCCGGCCATGGAGGCGATACTCAAGCGCATGGAGATGCCGAACTTCGGCTACTTTGCCCTGCCGGACGAATACTTTGACAGCATCATAAACTGGCAGCGCAAGCGCAACGGCGTCGAGGGGCTGCTCCCTGAGCACATCGGCTATGAAAACGGCGTACTCGGCGGCGTAAGCTCGGCGGTGCAGAGCTTCACCTCGCCCGGGGACAAGATACTCATCCACTCCCCCACCTATGTCGGCTTCACGCACACGATGGATGACACCGGGCGCGTCATAGTCCACAGCGAGCTCAAGCGCGACGAGAACGGCATCTGGCGCATGGACTACGAGGACATGGACAGGAAGATAAAGGAGAACAACATTCACTTCGCTATCTTCTGCTCACCGCACAACCCCTGCGGCAGAGTGTGGGAGCGCTGGGAGATTGAAAAGGCGATGGAGGTCTACGCTGCGAATGACTGCATCGTCATCTCCGACGAGATATGGTCAGACATCATTATGCCTGGGCACAAGCACATCCCAACGCAGTCTGTCTCAGAGGATGCAAAAAACCGCGTCATCGCCTTCTACGCGCCGAGCAAGACCTTTTCTCTGGCAGGGCTTGTCGGGTCCTACCATATCATCTACAACAAATACCTGCGTGACCGTGTCGTCCGCCGCGGAGAGATGAGCCACTACAACGAGTGCAACGTCCTGTCCATGCACGCGCTTATTGGTGCTTTCAGTCCGGAGGGCATGGAGTGGGCAGACGAGATGTGCAATGTCATTGACGAAAACCTTGAATACGCCTGCGATTTCATAAACGCGAACTTCAAGGGTGTGAGCTGCCAGCGGCCGCAGGGAACGTATATGCTCTTCCTTGACTGCGCGGGCTACTGCGCCGAGCATGGGATAAGCATAACGGATCTTCAGCACCGCGGCGTGCGCTGCGGCGTTATCTGGCAGAACGGCGAGGACTTTATCTATCCCAAGTCCATCCGCATGAATCTTGCCCTGCCGAAGTCAAGGCTCATCGAGGCCTTCGACCGGCTGAAGAAGTACGTGTTCATCTGAGAGGACAGACCTGCTCAAATAAAAAGGGTGTGTGACAGCGCGTCACACACCCTTTTTTGTTATTCTGTTCTTCGTTTCTCAGCTGTTGAGGTACTTGATCGCGATGCTTACAAAGCCTTCTGCGCCGGCCTTGATGGCCTCGGGCTTGAAGATGCACTTGGAGCTGTGCAGAGCGTAGGTCTCCTCGCCGGTGTATTGCTCACAGTTGAGCCACATAAGCGCTGCGGGAGTGCCGGTAGCCAGACCGTAGTAGCTGAAGTCCTCGGAACCGGAGGCGGGCTCGTCCAGCCAAACGACGCTGTTCTCTCCGAGCTCCTCGGTGAGGGTCTCGCTGATGAGGTCGATGAGCTTGTCATCGTTCTCGACACAGGCATAGCCGGTCAGTGCCTGAACATCGACCTTGCAGCCGGAGAGCGTCTCGACGCCCTTGGCGATGGCAAAGGTATGGTCACGGATGACCTTGGCGGTCTCGTTATCATAGTATCTGAAGCAGCCGCCAGCGGTGGCGTAGTCAGGGATGATGTTGACACGGCTGCCGCCGCTGATGGTGCCGACGGAGAGGATAGCGGTCTTGAGAGGATCGGTATTGCGGGAGACGATCTGCTGGAGCAGGACGATCAGCTGGCTGAGTGCAAGTATCGCGTCGTTGCCGTTCTGCGGCTGGGAGCCGTGCGCGGTCTTGCCGTGGACATCGAAGCGGTAGAGATCAAAGCCGCTGGTGATGACGCCCTTCTTGATGGCGAACTGGCAGTTATGGTCAGGCGTTGCGGGGTTCATGTGCAGGGCGATGATCGCATCGACATGCGGGTTCTCCATGCAGCCGTACTCGACCATGTGCATTGCGCCGCCAGTGGTGTCACTCGGGTTCGCGGCTTCCTCGGCGGGCTGGAAGATGAGCTTCACGCTGCCGGGGAACTTGTCTCTGTTCTCGCAGAGGATGCGCGCGGCGGTGAGCAGGATGGTGATGTGCATATCGTGGCCGCAGGCGTGCATGACGCCCTCGTTCTCGGACGCGAACTCAACGCCGGTCTCCTCGGTCACAGGCAGAGCGTCCATATCGGCGCGGATGGCGATGCACTTGCCCTCGCCCTTGCCGCCCTTTATCAGCGCGACGAGGCCGGTCATCCATGTGCGCTCGACAGAGTCGACGCCGTATTCCTTCAGCTTCTCCATAATGAGAGCGCTGGTTCTCTCTTCTTTATAAGAAAGCTCCGGATGGCGGTGGATATCCTCGCGGATGGCTTTCATTTCGGGATAGTATTTTTCGACTGTTTCTTTGAACATTATTGGTTCCCCCCAATCTCTTTCACTGTTGTAGAGTATATTCCATTTGTCTGATATGTGCAAGTATTCTTTGAATTAATATACACTTTCATGATAAAAATCGGCGTTCTGTCCCCTCTTTGCGGGGGCAGAACGCCGTGCGCTTGTTTAATATGACGCCTTATTTGCCGAGCATTATCTTGAGGATCTCAACATCAGTGCTCTTCATGCCCTCGCGGCCCATGCGGCCGACGCTTTCGATGGTCTCTTCGACGTTATCCTCGACAAGACCCTCGCCGGGCTTAAAGACTCTGCCCTTCTCGCTCATGTCCATAGCGAGCAGGGCCATGCCGACCGCCGTTGCGATCTTGGAGGCGCAGGAGCTCTTCGCCCCGTCGCAGACCATGCCGCCGGTGGTGTTGATGGTGTTGGTGATGATGCCGCAGACGTCCTCATAGCTGCCGCCGAGCATATAGGCGATGCCGCAGGCCGCGCCGGTCGCCGCGCTGGTCGCGCCGCAGTACGCGGAGAGGCTGCCTATGTAGCGCTTCTCATGCAGGGAAATGAGGTTCGAGAGTGCGAGCGCGCGCAGCATCTTATCCTCGGGAATCTTATACTCCCTTGCGTAGACAAGCACCGGCATGGAGACGGTGATGCCCTGGTTGCCGCTGCCGGAGTTGATGACAACAGGCATTGCGCAGCCGTTCATTCTTGCGTCGGAACCGGCGGCGGCGTAGGCGCGGGCGCGGTCGACGAGAGAGCTGGACTCCTCGGCGATGGTGCGGCCGACCTCGGCGCCCCACGGGTTCTTGAGCCCCTCCTCGGCGATGGCGCTGTTGCACTTGATCTGATTTTCAAGCACCTCGCGCACGTCGTCAAGGTTTACCTCGTTTGCGAAATCATAGATATCGCGGACGTTCAGCAGGCTTTTGTCGGCTGCCGCGGGGGCGGTGCCTTCCTGCTTCGCCTGGGCTGCGTCATAGATGACCTCGCCGTTTTTCTCGATGCGGGTGATGTTGCTGTGGTAGTCCTTTATCTCGACGAGCGCGGTCTGGTCGCCCTTGTTCGCCTCGATGCGGATATAGAGATTCGCCACACCCTCGACCAGCTCGCAGTCACAGCAGTGATCCGCGACCATCTTGTGCATAAGGGCAATGTCCTCATCGCTTACGGAGTGGAGCACATCCAGAACTCTGGATGCGTCGCCGCCGATGATGCCGAGCAGAGCGGCAGTGTCAATGCCGCGCGCGCCGCCCGAGTTCGGGACGGTGACGGCCATGACGTTTTTCACGATGTTCCCGCTGCAATATACCGTACAGTGCTCAGGTATGTCACCGAGCACCTCGCGAAGTTTCGCGCCGGCATACGCGATGGCAATGGGCTCGGTACAGCCTGTCGCCATTGTGAGTTCATCATGGAGCAGTTTTACATAGTTGTCGTATACTTTCTTATCCATTATGATACTCCTTCTGTCTGTGTGTATTTTTCGGCGTAGTGGGTTACGTTTTTATTACTTGTTGTTCAGGAAGTCGTAAGCGAACTGAGCGGTGAGAGCGGAGCCGCGCCAGAGGACGGATTCATCGACGGTGTACTTCTCGTTGTGGTTGGTGTAGATAAGTCCCTTTTCGACGTTTCTGGAGCCGATGAAGGCGAAGAACGCAGGGATCTTCTCCATGAAGAGCGCAAAGTCCTCACTGCCCATGAGCGGCGGCATCTCGTTGTTGACGCCCTCGGGTCCGAAGAGCTTGAGAGCGGCGTTCTGCGCGATCTCGTTGAGCTCGTGATCCTCGTTGATGACGGCGGGGAGCATCGGGCTGAACTCCAGCTCGGCGGTGCAGTCGTGCGCCTCAGCGGTGTTCTTGATGATCTTGTTGAGGTCGGCCTCAAGGTCGTGTCTCAGCTCGCGGGAGTAGGTACGGATGGTGCCGACGAGCTCAACATCGGGGCAGATGATGTTGTACATGCTGCCGCCGTGGAACTTGCCGACGGTGACGACCAGAGGATTGACCGGGTTATTCTTGCGGCTGACGTAGGTCTGCAGCGCCATGACTATCGCGGAAGCGGCGACGATGGCGTCGTGTCCGTCCTGAGGAGCGGAGCCGTGGGACTGGAGTCCCTTGACGCGGATGGTGAAGTTATCGCAGGAGGCCATGCGATTGCCGGAAGCAACGCAGACATAGGGAGCATCCAGAGTGCCCCAGATGTGCTGGCCGAAGATGGCGTCAACGCCGTCGAGGATGTGGTGATCGACATAGTACTTTGCGCCGCAGGCCATTTCCTCACCGGACTGGAGCAGGAACTTGACCTTGCCCTTGAGCTCATCCTTCTTCTCGAGCAGGATATGTGCCGCGCCGAGCAGCATGGCCATGTGGTTATCGTGGCCGCAGGCATGCATGACGCCCTCGTTCTGGGAAGCGAAGTCAAGGCCGGTGCCTTCCTTTACAGGCAGAGCATCGATATCCGCACGCAGCATGACGGTGCGGCCGGGCTTGCCGGTGTCAAGAGTGGCGATCAGACCGGGATAGTCGGGGAAGGTCTGGATCTCCATACCCATCTTCTCAAACTCTGCGACGAGAGCCTTGGTGGTCTCCCACTCCTTGAAGCTGAGCTCGGGATGCGCGTGGAAGTATCTCCTGCGCTCGATGATATAGGGTTCGTACTTTTGTGCCAGAGCTTTAATGTCCATAAAAGCCCCTCCTTTATAGAATTTCTAATCAAAAAGGGGACGGCACAACTATTCGTTATGCCGCCCCGTAAGATTACTTATTAAGAAAGTCTGCCGCTACCTGACAGTACAGACAAGCGCCGTTGAGCAGAGCATCCTCGTCAACCTTAAACTTCGGGCTATGGTGAGCCTGGAAGGTGTCCTTTGCTTCGCAGCCGCAGCCGACGAGCGCAATAGCCCCCATCTGGTCGGGAGCAGCATCGATGAAGAAGCAGAAGTCCTCGCCGCCGGTGGTCGGGTCGAAGTCTATCTTGTAGCTGTCATCGTCGCCGTAGATCTTCTTGCAGGCGCCGTCAATGATATCAGCCATGTAGGGATGGTTGACAGTGGGCGTAGTGAGGGTGGTGTACTTGGTCTTGTAGGTGCATCTGTATGCTTCGCAGGTGCCCTTTACGATGCGCTCGATGCGCTCAGGGAACTCGGCAAAGACCTGTCTGTCGAAGCAGCGGGTGGTACCGGCGAGATAGCCGCTGTCAGCGATAACGTTCCAGCGGGTGCCGACGTCCATACGGCCGACCGTGCAGACGGCAGCGTCAATGGGTCTGTACTCACGGGAGACGATGGTCTGAAGGGAGTTCACGATAGCAGCGCAGCAGGTGACTGCGTCATGGCAGTTGTGGGGCTCTGCACCGTGGCCGCCCTTGCCCTGCACCCAGATCTCGAACTGGCCTGCGGAGGCCATTCTCGGACCGGCCGCGAAAGCGACCTTGCCGGTGGGGACCTGAGACCAGATATGCTGGCCGTAAACAGCGTCAACGCCTTCCATTGCGCCATTTTCGATCATGGAGGGAGCGCCCTGAGCAGTCTCCTCAGAGGGCTGGAACGCGAGCTTAACGGTGCCGCACAGCTCGTCCTTGACATCGTTGAGGATGTGGGCGGCGGTGAGCATCATAGCGGTATGGGTGTCGTGGCCGCAGGCGTGCATAACGCCGTCAACGGTGGACTTGTAGGGCAGATCGTTCTCCTCGGGGACCGGAAGAGCGTCCATGTCGCCGCGGATGAGGATGGTCTTGCCGGGCTTGCCGCCCTTTATGGTGGCCAGTACGCCGGTCTCAAGACCACACTGTACGTAAGGCACGCCTATCTTATCAAGTTCGGACTGGACGAACTTGCTGGTTTCATATTCCTTGGTGCTGAGTTCAGGGTGCATGTGGAGGTATCTGCGGGTCTCGATGATGTAGTCGCTGTACTTCTGAGCAGTTTCCTTGATGTTCATAATATGCCCTTCCTTTTCCGCCGCGTGCGCGGCGTCATTGCAGATGAATAAATACTGCTTAAGCTGCGCCGCATATCTGCATACGCGGCGCAGCCGTTAAACTAAGTAGAATACCGAATCAGAACAGGTTGGTGAACAGGCCTGCGATGATAACGGAGGTGATAGTGACGGTGGTGAAGCCGCCGACGATCATGCTGGGGTACATTTCGCCCATGAGGTAATCGAACTCTTCCTTGGTCTCGCCCAGAGCCTTGCAGGTGTTCTCGGTGATGATGGCATTGGGGGGGAAGCCGTAGAGAGCGGTCAGACCGTTTGCCAGAGCGAGGCAGAAGTCGATCTTGAGGAGCTTTGCAGCGATGAACTCAAAGATAGCCATGCCGATAACACCGACAACGATGAGGAGGAGCATCGGGCCGATAACGGAACCGAGCATTGCGGGGGTAGCAGTCTTCAGGCCGTCGAAAACGTACATCATCAGAGCGAACATAACGATGCCGTAGGAGTTGGCCTTATTGAGGGAGTTGACATCCAGGAAGCCGATGGTGGTGCCCAGAACGCCGAGGATGAGAGCCCAGACAGCGCCGGAGATCTTGCCGATGCCGGGGAATGCGATGGTGCCGAGCATGGTTGCGAGCCAAGCAACGATACCGAGCTTGAGGAAGATCATAACAGGGCCGTTCCACTTCTCAGGCAGCTCGGGGATGAGCTTCTTCTTTGCCTTGTTTGCAGTGCCGGCTTCGAGCTCGTTTGCCTTCTCGACTGCGTTGACCTCAGCTGCATCGCTGGTCTTAACATCGCCGGAGCGGAACTTCTTGAGGAGCTTCTTGCCTTCGAGCTGGAGGCAGAGAGCGGTGAGGGGGTAGCCTGCAAAGCCCTGCACGCAGTACATGGCTATTGCAAAGAGAGCTGCGGCCTCGAGACCCTTCTCGGCTGCGGCAGTCTGCATGGTGACAGCTGCGACGATGCCGCCGGTGAGAGGAGGCAGGCCAGCAACGACGAATTCCCTACCAATGATGGGAATGCAGACGAGCCAGCAGGCGAGGCACATACCCGCCAGACCAGCAAGGCAGACGACGATGGTCTTCCACTGTTCACCCAGCTGCTTGAGGCTGATGATGGTGCCCATGTGGGTGATGAGCAGATAGATGCCGATGGTGCTGCCGAATGGGATCAGCTTGGAGTCGGAAATAAGCTCCGCAGGCAGAACTGTCCAATAACCAATCAGCAGAACGATCGCCGTGACAAACACGGAGGGGACCCATGCCTTGGTCAGGATGGACACTGCATCGCCTATCAGGTAGGCTACGGCGCACAGAACGAACGCCAGTGCAAAGTTGTACATATATTGTTCCTCCTTTTTCTCTTTATTTATTCTACGCCGGCAGACGTGCCGTACCGTATGAATAAATATGCTGGTATTATAGCAACTGCCAGCAGTAATGTCAAGGACTTCAGCAATTTAAAGTGCAAATTTTTTAAGGATTTTCGACATGATAAAAGCTAATGACCGTCGCGCGCATCTGTAATGTAAACCGGTTTCTCAGTTTAGTGCGTATTTTATCAGCATCGTCCCTGCGTTTATGCATTTTTAGTTTTACAGGCGTGGAAATTTTGTATAATTATTTATATTTTAACGGGTCAAGCTATAATAAAAATACCGTCTGCCGATGGCAGACGGTATTTTTATAAGACAGTAATAAATTACTTGATCTCGACGGTTGCGCCGACAGCTTCGAGCTGAGCCTTGAGAGCCTCTGCGTCTTCCTTGGAGATGCCTTCCTTGACCTTTGCGGGGACGGCTTCGACCATTGCCTTTGCCTCTGCGAGGCCGAGACCGGTGATGCCACGGATTTCCTTGATGACCTTGATCTTCTCTGCGCCGAAAGCGGTCATGACAACGTCAAACTCGGTCTTCTCTTCGACAGCGGGGCCAGCAGCAACTGCGGGGCCGGCAGCGACGGCAGCGGCAGAAACACCGAAGGTGTCCTCCAGAGCATGTACGAGCTCGCTGAGCTCAAGAACGGTAAGGCCTTTGATCTCTTCGATCATGGCAGTGATTTTTTCACTCATTGTAATTTCCTCCATTAATTATTTGTGCAGCCTGATTATTCAGCTGCGGCTTCAGCAGCGCCGGACTCGATAGAGCCGCCCTTCTGCTCGAGAATCTGACCGAGACAAACGGCCAGGCCGGTGATGGGTGCGATCATGGTGCCCAGAACCTTGGAATACAGAGCATCCTTGGAGGGCAGAGAAGACATTTCGGCTATCTCAGCGTCGGTAAGGATCTTGCCCTCCATGAAGGCAGCCTTGACGTTGAAACGGTCGCCCAGCTTCTTGCTGTAATCATTGATGATACGGAAAGGAGCGATGGGGTCATTCTCAGCGGTGGCCAGAGAAGTGGTGCCGTTGAGGACGTGGTCGAGACCGCTCATCCCCAGCTTGTCCAGAGCCTTTCTGGTCAGGGTGTTCTTGACAACAGTGTAGTTGACCTCGTCCTTGCGCAGCTCGGTACGCAGTGCGGTGTCCTCAGAAACGGTGATTCCCTTGTAATCGACCAGGATACCTGCGCTTGCGCCCTTGATGCGTTCAGCCAGAGCTTCGACTATCGCCTGCTTTTCGCTAAGAACCTTTGCATTTGGCATATTGTGTTTCACCTCCACGCGAATGATGACACGCCCAAAAAGAAAACCCCTGCGTCAAGACGCAAGGGCACAAAAACAATCACAGTAAACCTTGATATTGTTAATGTCCTCGGCAGGATTTACGGGCATGACCCACCTGCTGTCTTTGGAGCGCTATAACAATATAACAAAACTCTGCGTGAAAGTCAAGTATTTTCAATGCTTTTCGCTTTATTTTTTTTAACTACGCGGTGATGTTCTTCTTTATGCGGCTTATCGCATTTTTCTCAAGGCGCGATACCTGCGCCTGCGATATGCCGACCTCCTTTGCGACCTCCATCTGCGTGCGCCCGTCATAGAAGCGCAGGGCGAGAATGTGCTTCTCCCGGCTGTCGAGCCGCTTCACGGCCTCCTGAAGCGCGATCTGCTCAAGCCACTGCTCATCGGTATTGCGCGTGTCGCCGATCTGATCCATCACGCAGGCGCTCTCGCCGCCGTCGCTGTACACCGGGTCATAGAGGGAGACGGGGTCGCTTATCGCCTCCATCGCGAACACGACCTCCTGCCGCGGTATGCCGAGCTCCTTGGCGATAGCCTCGATGCTCGGTTCGCGCCCGTCGGCGGCGGTCAGACGCTCCTTGGCCTGAAGCACCTTATAGGCGGTGTCGCGCATCGAGCGCGAGACACGGATGGCGCTGTGGTCGCGCAGGAAGCGCCGCAGCTCACCGGCGATCATCGGCACACCGTAGGTCGAAAACTGCACATTCTGGCTCAGGTCGAAGCAGTCCACGGCCTTGATGAGCCCGATGCAGCCGACCTGAAACAGATCGTCCATACTCTCGCCGCGCCCGGCAAACTTCTGGATGACCGACAGAACCAGCCTCAGGTTTCCTGAGATCAGCTCCTCGCGCGCGGTCTTGTCCCCGCCGCGGGCGCGCTCGAGCAGCGCGCGGGTCTCGGCGGATTTCAGCACAGGGAGCCTTGCCGTGTTGACTCCGCATATCTCTACCTTGCCCTGTATAACCGTCACTCCTTTTTATCCGGAGGACGCATAAGCGCCCGTCCAAGAGTGTGGTTATTATTTCCCGTCTTGGGAAATTTGATACGCGGCTTGTGCTCCGCGCCGCCGTGTGGTATTCTAATGCCCGTGTGGGCTGACAACGTCAGGCCGATCCCGGCTATGGAAAGGTGATATTATAATAATGAAGATAACTACACGTAAGCTCGCCGTCTCGGCGATACTGCTCGCAGCGGATGTGCTGCTGACGCGGGTGTTCGCGTTCAACACCCCGCTTATGAAAATCGGACTCGGCTTTGCCGCGATAGCGCTGTGCGCGATGCTCTACGGCCCCGCTTGGGCGGCGCTCGTCTCCGCGCTGGGCGACCTCATCGGCTCGCTCGCGTTCCCGACCGGCGCGTATTTCCCCGGCTTCACGCTGACCGCCGCGGTCACGGGGCTTATATTCGGTCTGTGCCTGTATAAGCGCGAGCGCTCGTGGATCCACGCTGTTTTAGCGGCGGCGCTCAACTGCCTGATAGTCTCGTTCCTCGCAAACTCGGCGATGATCTCTTTCATCACCGGCAACTCCTATGCCGCGATGCTCGCGACGCGCGCGGTGCAGCTGGCAGTCATGCTGCCGGTGCAGGCGGCGGTGCTGCTGCTGCTCACGCGCTCGAAGTTCATCGCAAAGCAGGTCACGGAATACGGCGTGTGATGCCCTGATATACAGTCAGCCCCGGACGAAACGTCCGGGGCTGAAAATTTTTGTTTACCGTTCTTCTCGGAAGTAGGCAAGGCCGAGGGAGGTGGGTGGCTGATTCTCGCGCTTATCGCGCATGGAGGAGATGACCAGAACGACGATCGTGACGACGTAGGGGATCATCTTATACAGCTCCTTGACGGCGAGGTTCGTGCCGGTGGGCAGGAACAGATACAGGATATACAGGCCGCCGAAGAGGATGGAGGATATCACGCCGACATCCGGCTTCCAGATCGTAAAGATAACGAGCGCAATGGCGAGCCAGCCGCGGTCGCCGAAAGCGTCGTTCGACCAGATGCCGCAGGCATAGTCCATGACATAGTACAGTCCGCCGAGGCCGGCGATCATGCTGCCGACGCAGGTGGCGACGTACTTATACTTCTTGACGTCGATACCAGCGGCGTCCGCGGTGTTCGGGCTCTCGCCGACGGCGCGCAGGTGCAGGCCGACGCGGGTGTGCTTGAGTACATAGGCCGCGGCAAGGGCAATGATTATCGCGGCATAGGCGAGGAAGCCGTAGCTCAGGAAAATCTTGCCGAACCAGCCGAGCTTATCGGCAATGGGAAGAGAGCGGCTGTAGTAAGCGCTCGTCGCGGACAGGGCGATAGACGGGACTTCACTGCCGGTGAGCTTTATGAGCGAGCCGCCGAAGAAGTTGCCGAAGCCGACGCCGAATGTGGTCATCGCAAGACCGGTGACGTTCTGGTTCGCGCGCAGGGAGACGGTGAGGAAGCAGTAGAGAAGCCCCATCAGGAGCGACCCGAGCAGGGAGCACAGCAGCGGGATCATTATCGCGAGAAAGCCGCTCATGGCTTCCGCGGAGCCCGCGGACTGCTCATACGCAAATGCGCCGATAACGCCGCAGATACCGCCGACATACATGATGCCGGGAATGCCGAGGTTGAGGTTGCCGGATTTTTCGGTCAGCGTTTCGCCGGTGCTGCCGAAGAGCAGCGGGATACCCTGAACGACGGCTCTCGGGATAAAGGAAACTATATCAAACATTGCTCAGTCCTCCTTCTTTGCGGCCTTGCGGAAACTTATCTTATAGTTAATGAAGAATTCGCTCCCGATGATGAAGAACAGGATGATGCCGGTAAGAATATCGGAGAATGAATGATTCAGGCCGAATGCGGTGGAAATTTCGCCCGCGCCGCGCTCGAGGAACACGAGCAGCAGTGAGGTAAAGACCATGATGATGGGGTTAAATTTCGCAAGCCATGACACCATGACAGCCGTGAAGCCGCGGCCGCCGGCGATAGTCGTCGTGACGGTGTGGTTTATGCCGCCGACGAGCAGCAGACCCGCAAGGCCGCAGATAGCACCGGAGAGCGCCATGGTGCGCATGATGACCTTTTCGACCTTGATGCCGACGTAGCGCGCGGTACGCTCGCTCTCGCCGACGACGCTTATCTCATAGCCGTGCTTGGAGTAGTTGAGGTACACATACACCGCGACCGTCACCACAGCGGCGACGACTATGCTCAGCAGGTACTTGTTACCGCCGAGCTGCGGAAGCCAGCCAAGCTGGGTCGCCTGATTGATGATGCCGATCTGTCCTGCGCCCTTGGGGACTTCCCACACGATGATGAAATACGCGACGAGCTGGGTCGCGACATAGTTCATCATCAGGGTGAAGAGCGTCTCGTTCGTGTTCCATTTGGCCTTGAAGAAAGCCGGGATAAAGCCCCACAGCGCGCCCGCCGCGATAGCCGCGACGGTCATGGTGAGGATCAGCATGCCGTTTGACATCTTATCGCTCAGGCAGATCATCACAGCCGTCGTCGCAAGGCAGCCGGCAAGGGTCTGCCCCTCGGCGCCGATGTTCCAGAAGCGCATCTTGAACGCGGGGGTCACGGCAAGGGAGATGCACAGCAGAACTGCCATGCCCTGAAAAGTTATCCAGCTTCGGCGCGCGGTGCCGAAAGCGCCGCTTATCATCGCGCCGTAAACGGCGATCGGGTTTTCACCGGTCGTGACGGTGGTGACGAGCGCGCACACGAGCAGCGCCGCGACTATCGCGCCGAGGCGGATAGCCCAGGCCTTATACCACGGCATAGCGCCGCGCTTGGAAATGTGAGCCAGCGGCTCCTGCTTCTGTTTATTCATCGGCTTTGTCACCTCCGAGCTTTGTCATCATCATGCCGACCTCGCGCTTCGAGGTCTTGCGTCCCTCAACGATGCCGCTGACCTTGCCGCCGCAGAGGACGAGTATCCTGTCAGCCAGCTCCAGCAGCACGTCAAGATCTTCGCCGACGTATATGACGGCGACGCCCTTTTTCTTCTGCCGGTTTATGAGGTCATATATAGTATAGGAAGAGTTGATATCCAGTCCGCGCACAGCGTAGGCCGTGAGCAGCACAGTGGGTGCGGATGCGATCTCGCGCCCGACGAGCACCTTCTGCACGTTGCCGCCGGACAGGCGGCGCACCGGAGTGGAGATGCCGGGGGTGCTGACTTCGAGATCGTCAACGACCTCCTGCGCGAGCTTGCGCGGGGACTTGCGGTCGGTAAACAGGCCGTGGCCGCGGCGGAAGGATCGGAGCATCATGTTGTCCGCAAGGTCCATGTTGCCGACAAGGCCCATGCCGAGCCTGTCCTCAGGCACGAATGAGAGCGCGACGCCCATGTCCGCTATCGCGAGGGGATCCTTGCCGATGAGCTCATCGGCCTTGCCGTCGTCCTCAACGTAGCTGATGCTGCCGGATTCGACCGGCTGGAGCCCGGCTATGGCTTCGAGCAGCTCCTTCTGGCCGCAGCCGGAAATGCCCGCGATGCCGAGGATCTCGCCGGAGTTTGCGGTAAAGCTCACATCGTCGAGCTTCACGATGCCGTCAATGCTGCGCACGGTGAGGTTCTTGACCTCGATGCGGGGCTTGGGATCGACGGGGTCGGGTCTGTCGATATTAAGAGTGACCGCGTGGCCGACCATCATGTTGGTCATTTCCTGAGCGTTCGTGTCCTTGGTGCGCATATCGCCGATGAACTGGCCGTGGCGCAGGACAGCGACGCGGTCGGACAGCTCCTCGACCTCGTGCATCTTGTGCGTGATGATGACGACGGCCTTGCCGTCATCGCGCATATTGCGCAGGACGGCGAAGAGCTTGTCCGTCTCCTGCGGGGTGAGGACGGCGGTCGGCTCATCAAGGATCAGGATATCCGCGCCGCGGTAGAGCACCTTGATTATCTCGACCGTCTGCTTCTGGGAAACAGACATATCGTATATTTTCTGGTTGGGGTCGACCTCGAAGCCATAAGCGTCGCAGATCTGCTTTATCTTGGCGGAGGCGTCCTTCAGATCGAGCTTCCCAGGCAGGCCGAGGACGATGTTCTCCGCGGCGGTCAGCACATCGACAAGCTTGAAGTGCTGGTGGATCATGCCGATGCCGAGGTCGAAGGCGTCCTTAGGGGAGCTTATGACGACGGGCTTGCCGTCGATGCTTATTTCGCCCTCGTCGGGGAAGTAGATACCGGCGAGCATGTTCATGAGCGTCGTCTTGCCGCTGCCGTTCTCGCCGAGGAGCGCAAGTATCTCGCCCCTGTATATATCGAGCCAGACTCTGTCGTTTGCGACGACGGAGCCGAAAGTCTTCGTGATATTGCGCATTTTGACTGCCGCGATCTTATTGTCCAATACGGTCACTCCTTAATGTATGTAGTAAAGTCCAATACCGCATAAGAAAGCATATGCGTTTATCATGTGCTTTCTTATGCGGTGGTCAAAGGTAAAAACGGGCAGCGCAATTAAATTGTCATTGCGCTGCCCGCTTGCAGTAACAGTCAGATGCGGTTCAATTAGAATGCGGTGTCAAGAAGGGTGATGCCGTCGATCTTGAGATCGAAGTAAGGAGCGGCACGGAAGGTGGACTCCTTGAAAGCGCCGTTCTCAACAGCCTCGGTGTCGCCGGTGTAGGCAGCGTCGGTGTCAACGTCTGCGAGGTAGGAGGTGACGTGGCCGTCAGCGTCAACGGTCATAGCGTCGGTCACGTTGTCACCGGAGACGGTGAAGACGGAGCAGTCGAAGACCTGGAGTTCGCCGGACTCGAGCTTTGCGGTGGCGTCGGCAATTGCCTCGGCAGTGCCCTCGGCAGCGACGGCAGTGTTGATGTCGGTGAGGACGACGGAACCGGTGGCAAGGGTGCCGGTCCAGTCAGCGTCGATGGTCTCGTCGTTCATAACAGCGGTGATAGCGTACTCATAGTAGGGAGCCCAGTTGATGCGGGAAGAAACGATGAAGGTGTTGGGGCAGGCAGCCTCGGTGGAGCCGTTGTAGGAAACGTTGGGGACACCGGCGGTCTCGCATGCGGTGGGAGCGCCCATGGAGTCAGCGTGCTGGCTGATGAGCTTGCAGCCGTTGCCGATGAGCTTGTTTGCAGCTTCCTTTTCAGCGGTCTCATCGTACCAGGAACCGGTGAAGGTCACTTCCATGGTAGCGGTGGGGCAGACGGAGCGTGCGCCGAGGAAGAAGGAGGTGTAACCGGAAACGACTTCCGCGTAGGTGAATGCGCCGACGTAGCCGATCTTGGCCTCGTCCTCGGTGAACTCACCGTTGGCGATCATTTCATTGAGCTTGAGGCCGGCAGCGACACCGGCGAGGTAACGGCCTTCATAGATGGAAGCGAATGCGTTGTGGTAGTTTGCAAGACCCTCGGTGTGAGCCTTGGTACCGGTAGCGTGGCAGAACTGAACCTCGGGGAATTCCTTTGCAGCCTGGATCATGAAGTCCTCATGGCCGAAAGAGTCGGCAAAGATGACATTGCAGCCGGCATCTGCAAGCTCGGCAGCCGCGTCGTAGCACTCCTGGCCTTCGGGAATGTTGGTGCGGAAGATGACCTGGTCATCGCTCAGGCCGAGGTTTGCGCAGGCTTCCTTGGCACCGTTCATGAAGTTAAGGTCATAGGTGGAGTTCTCATCATGCAGGAAAATAAAACCGACCTTCAGATCGGAAGCGGCAGTCGCGTCGGCAGCGGGTGCCTCGGTTGCAGCAGCGTCAGCCGCAGGGGCTTCGGTTGCAGCGGGTGCTGCGGACTGACCGCAGGCGCACAGCGCAAATACCATGCACAGAGCCATGAGCAGAGCAACGATCTTCTTCATTTGTTCAGTCTCCTCGATAATTTTTTATAATTTATCTAAACCGCAATGCGGTGAAGATACAAAAAAGCACCGGCCGTATTCACTGCCGATGCAAAGCACACATCAACCCACCGCTGGGGAAGCGGTGAGCCGAAGCTCAGCATCGATAGTCCGGTCATTTACGGCGTCCGGGTAGAAACTTCAAATCCATATCATTTGCTATATATCGAAGCGGTATTCAATTGGTTTGTGTCTTTATGCTACCAGCCGCGCGCCAAAAAGTCAAGTATGGTTTTTCTACGATTTTGACATTTTTCGACGCCTCGATTTGTCAATTCTGCACAAGTGCGGCTCAGGGCATATTATCTTGTAATTTGTTGGAAAATATGGTGTTTTAATCAAATGTCAAGCCGGGGCGGCTTTTTATCCTCAGCAGAATTTGAGGCCGTGATCGTCCATCGAGGCGATCTTCGCAAGCGACTCGACGCGCAGCCCCTGTGAGCGCAGCATATCGCCGCCGCCCTGAAAGACCTTTTCCACCGCGATGCCCGCGCCGACCACGACGCCGCCGGCCTGCTCGACGAGCGCCTTGAGCCCGACGAGTGCAGCGCCGGTCGCGAGGAAATCGTCAACGATCAGCACCCTGTCCTTATCCGACAGATACTCCTTGGAAACGACGACAGTGTTGGTGTTACCGTGCGTGAAGGACGCGACCTCGACGGAATAGACATTGTTGGAAATGTTCTTAGTCTTGCTCTTCTTTGCAAAAACCAGCGGGCAGGAGAATACATAGCCCGTCATCGCGGCCATGGCTATACCGGAGGCCTCAATGGTCAGGATCTTGTTTATGCCGGTGCCGTCATATAGGCGCTTAAACTCAAGCGCCATCTCATACAGCAGCTGCGGGTCTATTTGATGATTTAGGAAGCCGTCCACCTTGAGTATCCCGCCGGGCAGCACCTTTCCGTCAGTCAGTATTCTCTGTTCAAGAAGCTCCATGTCATGTCCCTCCGCTCAAAATTTCGTGCCGGAATGAGTAAATGCGTGTATAAACATGTCGTGTATTCTATCCCAAATTTTCATGCTTTGCAAGTGGCTTTATTCAGATTGACACAGAGCCCGTTTCGGAAGTATAATATATTGATGTTTTATCCCTATAGAAGAGCAGACCATGGAGGAACAAATGGGCAGCAGGGAAAGAAAGATAATCCTCATCATCGCGCTTATCGTCGCGGCGGCGGTCATCGCGGCCGTGTGCATATATATGTCTCCCGAATCCCCCGCAGAGGAGAACGCGGCAGTCAGCCCCGCCGCATCCGCTTCCGCAGCGCAGGCGGGCACCGGCGGCAGCGTTATCATCAGCGAGCTTATGGAGAAGAACCGCGCCGTAGTGCGCGACGAGGACGGGGACTTCTCCGATTGGATAGAACTGCATAACGTCTCGGACAAGGCCGTAAGCCTCGGCGGCTGGCGCATATCCGACAAGTCCGGCGAGCCGGGCTGGGCTTTCCCCGAGGTCACGATAGAGCCGGGGGAATACCTGCTCGTCTTTGCCTCCGGCAAGGACAAGTCCGGCAGCAAGCTTCACACAGATTTCTCACTCTCCGGGGATGAGACAGTCTATCTGCTCTCCCCCGCCGGCAGCGTCGCCGATCAGGCCGCGTGCGGCGGGACGGAGGCCGACGTCTCCATGGCGCTCGGCGATGACGGCGAATGGGCGCAGTCGCTGTATCCGACGCCCGGATATGAAAACAGTGCAGCCGGTTATGACGCGCTGCAGGAGACGCTCTCCCCTGCCGACGCGCTCGTTATAAGCGAGGTCATGGTAGCGAATACCAAGACCTATTATGCCGGCGCTCCCGGCTACTGCGACTGGGTCGAACTGAAAAACATTTCCGATTCCGACCTTTCGCTCTCGGGATACTGCCTGTCCGACAGTCTCAAGGATCTGAACAAGTACGCTCTGTCCGATTCCGTTCTCGCACCCGGCGGTACGGTCATTATCCTCTGCGGCGCGGATGACGACGGCAGCGATGCATATAACCTCGCATCATTCTCGCTCAACTCCGCGTGCGAGCAGCTCTATCTGAGCCGCGGCGGAGAGATCGTCGACTACGCCGACCTGCGCGATATCCCGTATGAGTGCAGCTTCGGCCGCATGGACGGGGAAAACGGCTGGTTCTATTTTGCAGAGCCCAGCCCCGGCAAGACCAACTCCGACGGCGCGCGCCGCGTGTCGGCAAAGCCGGTGAACCTCACGCCCGACGGAGTTTTTGAAGGTGTGGACAGCGTAACAGTGGAGCTGTCCGGCACCGGCACTGTCCGCTATACGCTCGACGGCTCGACCCCGACCGAGGAGAGCCCCGAATATACAAAGCCCATAACCGTCGGCTCCACCGGCGTCGTCAAGGCTGTCTGCTTCGAGGAGAACGCGCTGCCCAGCCGCACGCTCATGCTGAGCTATATCATCAACGAGGGGCACAGCCTGCCCGTTGTCAGTCTCGTCTCCGAGGATACTACCGAGTTTTCACAGATGTATAACGGTCCGGCAAAGGGCGTGGAGCTCCAGGCGAGCATCTCACTTTACCGCGACGGCAGCGGCTTCACTGCGCCCTGCGGCGTCTCACTCAATGGCGAGACGAGCCTTATCCTGTCAAAGAAGAATATGTCCCTGCGCTTCCGCGGCTCATACGGGCAGGAAACCTTGCAGTACGACATCTTCGGCGGCGGAGCGACTGAATTTACGAATCTGCTGCTGCGCGCCGGGCAGGATCAGGAGCAGGCCATCATCCGCAACGAGCTGAGCCAGAGCCTGTGCGAGAAAGCGGACATGGACGTTATCAACCAGCGCAGCATCTTCTGCGTGCTGTATGTAAACGGTGAATATAGCGGTATATACACGCTCAAGGAAAAAGCAAACAAGTATCTCTATGCCGCCGTCGCCGGAGTCGATCCCGACAGTGTTGAGGTCATCGAAGCTCCCGCCGGGTACGACACGGAGTTTTATAATCAGGTCATCCGCTTCGCCTATATGAACGACATGAGCCTTGACGAGAACTACGAGCACCTTGCTTCACTGATGGACATGGACAGCCTCATCGACTGGCTGATAATGGAGGGCTTCTGCGCAAACACCGACGTTACAAGCGGGAACCTGCGCTACTGCCGTTCGGATCAGGCCGACGGCAAATGGCATTTCATGTTCTACGATCTTGACGCGACCTTTGCCACGCCCGGCGCGATGTATGCAAATCTTATGAGCGGGTACGGGATGGATCACATTCAGGTGTCCTCGCTTGCTGTTCCGCTCATGCAGAACGCCGGATTCAAGGATCGCTTTCTCACCCGCGCCGCCGAGCTTCTGAGCGATAAGCTCTCGAACAGGGCCGTGATAAACGAAATAAACGCCATGACCGAGGAGCTCTCCGCCGAGGTCGACCGTGATTTTGCACGCTACGGCAAGGATTGCCGCAGCTGGGAGTGGAGCATTGAGCAGCTCCTGTACTATGTCGATGACTGTGACTGGCGCCAGCAGAACATTGACGCGCTCTGCTTTGTCTTTGACCTGAGCAGCAGCGAGCGCAGCCATTACTTCGGGAGCATTGACGGCGCATGAACAACACAAGGCTGAACTTCAAAAGAAACGAGAAGAAATACCTCCTCTCCCCAGAGCGCTATGAAGCGCTTTGGGCGGAGCTTTCGCCGCGGCTCGTCCCGGACGAATATTTCAGAAGCACGGTGTGCAGCGTCTATTATGACAGCGACGACTATGAGCTCATCCGCCGCTCGATAGAGGCGCCCGTATACAAGGAAAAGCTCAGGGTGCGCAGCTACGGCGTGCCCGCGCCCGACGGGACGGTGTTCGTCGAGCTCAAGAAAAAGTTCAAGGGCACGGTCTACAAGCGCCGCGTGCAGACGACCGCGGAGCGCGCCGAAGCGTGGCTCTCCGGGCGCTCAGCTGCACCGGAGAACAGTCAGGTCTGCCGGGAGATAGACTGGTTCCTGCATATGCACTCACCCGCGCCGAAGATATTCATCGCCTGCGACCGTGAGGCCTACATCGTCGACGGTGCTCCGGAGCTGCGCTTCACCTTTGACCGCGGCATCCGCTGGCGCGAGGAGGAGCTGAGTCTCTGCGACGGCACGCACGGCACGCCGCTGCTTGACGGCGGTCAGGTGCTCATGGAGATAAAGATACCGGACGCCGCACCGCTATGGCTCGCCGGTGCGCTCAGCCGTCTTGAGGTGTTCCCGACCGGCTTTTCAAAGTACGGCAGCTGCTATAAGTCCGGGCTTGTACAAAAATATTTCGATGGAGTGATCACAATTGCTTAACAGCGTCATTACCGAAAGCATCACCCTGCAAAGCTTTCTTATCTGCATTTTCTCATCGCTTGCACTCGGAGTGCTCACGGCGCTAGTTTTCACCGCGCACGGGCACCACACCGGCTCGCTCACGCTGTCGCTGGCGATGCTGCCGCCTGTTGTCGCGCTCATAATCATGCTCGTCAACGGCAACATCGGCGCGGGGCTTGCCGTCGCCGGCACCTTCGCACTGGTGCGCTTCCGCAGTGTGCCCGGCAGCGCAAAGGAGATCACGGGGCTGTTCTTCTCCGTCGCGCTCGGGCTTGCCTGCGGCATGGGCTATGTCGCCATCGCGGGGCTGTTCTTCGTGATAATCTCGCTGTTCCTGCTGCTGCTCGAGCGCTTCCGCTTCGGCCAGAACAGTCCCGCCGAGCGCCAGCTCAAGATCACCATCCCGGAGAACCTTGACTACGACGGTCTGTTTGACGACCTGCTCAACGAGTACACGCTCGAGCACGAGCTTATCCGCGTGCGCACCACCAACATGGGCACGCTCTATGAGCTGACCTACAACATCCGCCTGCGCGGAAAAGATATTAGCAAGGACTTCATCGACGCACTGCGCTGCCGCAACGGGAACCTCACCGTCAGCTGCGGCCGCGAAGCCGATCGCGACATGATGTAAAATTACTGGTCAAAGAACCAAAAGCCGCGCTGCGGTGTATATCGCGGCGCGGGCTTTTCAGAGCTGTATTTGGAATAATATGGTAATTCGACAAATTTCGACACGTTTTCAAAAAAACATCATACCAACTTGTCGAAATCGCTTGAAATACATACCAATATGTGATATTATGTCAACAAATATTCTTGGTTGTTCGACAAAATTCTGTTGTCGCAAAAGTGTTAACTATGGTAAATTTAATGCGACATGACGGTGGAATCCACTTTTAAAAATACTGAAGTGCTCCGCATATCGCATAACGGGAGGATAAAAATTATGGAAACCAAAACTCGCATTCTTGCAGCAGACTCGAACAAGGACTTTTGCAGGCAGCTCACGGAACTTATCGCCCAGGAGGGCGATATGGAGATCGTGGGTACCGCGTCCGACGGTGTGGAAACGCTTGCCCTGCTGTCCGAAGAGAAGCCTGACATTCTTCTGCTCGATCTGGTGCTGCCCAAGCTCGACGGGCTTGAGGTGCTGCGCCGCCTGCCCGAAACAGGCGCAAAGTGCCGCACGATCGTGCTGTCAGGCTTTGTCAACAACAAGGTCATCAGCGACTGCACCAATTACGGCGTCGATTATTTCATGCCGAAGCCCTGCGATGTACCGGCGCTGCTGACAAGGATCAGGCAGCTGGCCGGGCACGAGAACTATTCCACGCCCGCCGCGGGAATAGACTGCCGCGAATCGTCCGTGGCCGCACGCGACGACGCGCAGCTTGAAGCGGTCGTCACGGATATAATCCATGAGATCGGCGTGCCTGCACATATAAAGGGCTATCAGTATCTGCGCGAGGCGATCATCCTCACCATCAAGGATATGGACATGATAAATGCCGTGACCAAGGTGCTCTACCCGGAGGTTGCGAAGCGCTACAACACTACTCCCTCGCGCGTCGAGCGCGCGATTCGCCATGCCATAGAGGTCGCATGGGACCGCGGAGATATTGAGACGCTCCAGAAGTTCTTTGGCTACACCGTCTCGAACATAAAGGGCAAGCCCACAAATTCGGAGTTCATCGCGATGATCGCCGATAATCTCAGTCTCCGCCGAAAGCACGCGATAAAATAATAAAACAAAAACAGGTTCTAAACTAAAAGTTGGGGTAACCGAAAAACGGATACACCCAACTTTTTGTTCAGAACCTTTTATTATGCTATGCTCTGCCACGGCTATGAGAGCTTTACAACGACGGTGCCGTCGATCATCCGCACACTGCCGTAATACGGATAGACCGGCATTTCCGCAAACTCGGCGGTATCCTTCAGCGCGGCGACGGTGTCGTCGTCCGCGAGCGGGATATCAGAGCCGATATAATAGCGGATAATGAACGGAGCAATGGCAGAGCTGTCAACAGGGTTCCCGGGCAGAGTAAATTCATCCCGCGTATAGCAGGCGTTACGCTCCACGGGGAACTCCGGCGGCTCGCCTATTAACGCAAGCTCTGTGCCCTCGGCAAAGTCCGGCGTTTCATAGACCTGCGTCAGGAGCGAGGTATAGAAAGAGGTGACGTTCTCCTTCATCAGGTAGTTATACAGAGAAAACTCGTTTGCAAAATAGGTGTTGCAGATGATAACGACGGTCATTGCCGCGGCGGCAACGGCGTCAGGGCGGAGCTTCCAGCCGGGCTCGGCACGGTCGATAAGGATGGCCGCCAGTATGTACAGCGATGCGAAGCTGTAGAGAGCAAGGGCGTAGATATACCCGTTATCCGCAAGGATATAGAGACAGTAGCAGCTGAGCGGGAAGAGAAACAGGCAGAGCGCCAGCAGCAGGCTGTGACGGATATCATGCCGCTTCACCTCGCCGCGCACTATCAGCACTGCCATGACTATCAGCAGCGCTATATGCGCAAGACGCGACGCGGTGCCGCGCACATAGCCGAAGTAGCCGCACAGGATGGTCTTTATATACGCGCTGTACGCCACGGCGATGCGCATCGGGATGCTCTGGGAGCTGTTGACGACGCCGCTCAGCACGGGATAATCAAGCAGCTTTGAGAAAAACAGGATCACCGCGCCGTAAAGCAGCAGCGCCGCAGCGAGCATCGCAAGCATCCGAAGCCCGGAGACGAGCACGGTCTTTGCATCCTCACCGGAGACAAGGCGGCTTATCATCAGGAGCACGCACAGGCTCGCGGCAAAGGAAAAGTAGCCCTGATATATGCTGCATGAAAAGGCCAGCATCACAAGCGCCGCGACAAGCCCGCCGCGTGTCCGGCTGCTGTATGAATACACGGCAGCAACGGAAAGAAACAGCGCAAGCGCATAGGGCGCGGCAGTGAACATATAGCTGAGGGTCCCGGTCTCCGCGGGGAAGGTGATGAACAGAGCTCCGAGGAGCACCTGTAGAACACGGCTTTTGATATCGAACAGCTTTATTATAACGCACACGGCGGCGGAGATGAGCAGGAGGGAAATAAGCCCGTATATCCACGGCATGGAATAATCGGGCATTATCAGGCGCAGCAACTCAAGGCCGTAACGCCCGGACGCGGTGGTCGTGCCCTTGCCGAAGAGATAGATTGCCTCATCGTCAAACGGGAGCTTGTTCGTCATGGCGAATGCGTGTGCCGCCAGGCCGAAGAGCAGCGTTGCGATAAATGGCAGCTTATAGCCGCGCCAGCGCTCCCAAAACGCTGCAGCAAAGCCGGTACGGTTTTCCGAATTTGTGTCTGTCATATTACACCTCATGCGCCGCGGTCAGTTTGCCGCTGCTTTCTGTTTCGTAAGCCTGTCTATCAGGCTGTTCACAAGGGCGATGCAGTGCTTTGAGAGCCATTCGCCGATTGGATAGACAAGCGCAGTCACAAGAAACGATGCGGTAAAGGAGATAAGTGCGGTCACGATGAAATAGCCGTTATTTGAAAGATAGTCCGCAACATTCTCTCTGAAATAGGAATAGAGGATATTGTCCACCATCCCGGCAGCAAGGTAAAAATAGAGTGCGATCCTCGAGAGATACTCCGCGGAGCCGAGGAGAAAGCGCGGCAGATGCGCAGTATCGATGCTGCCGAGCCAGCGGAAAACGAAAAAGCCGATCACCAGCACCTGATAGTTATCGTAGCTGTACCCCGGCACCCGGCTGCCGTCGCCGTGCAGATAGAACACATCATACACCGTGAACACGGCGAGCAGCACGAGCAGCCAGCGGAAGTACCATGAGGCGCTTTTCGACGGCTTATACTCGCTGCAGTATGCGCCGAGGAAATAGTAGGTCACAGGGAACAGCCGCATCCACCAGACGGAGTATATCTGAATATAGCTGTTGAGCAGGCTCGGCAGGTGCGACAGCGCGAAAAAGACGAGTATCAGCAGCTGCTTCTGCCCCTTCGTTTCGAGCCCGTTATACATAGCGTTCAGGAACGGGATGAGCAGGAACAGGCCGGTATACATCATTACGAACCATGAATACTCACAGGTGTAGAAGTTCACGAGTGAGCTCACAAAGTCCCTTGCGGACAGGCTCTGATGCGTATAAAGCGCGCCGACCGTCAGCGATATAACGCCGAGGAGCAGGTAGGGAATATAGATGTGCAGGTAATTTACGTAGTATTTTACCGTGGGCATCTTGCGGTTCTGCAAATATCCGGAAAGCATCAGGAACAGCGGCACGCAGGACGCCGACAGCAGCCACAGCCCGGTCAGCAGATAGCCGCTCACACCGGATATGTGGTTTGCCGTCAGGCTGCCGTTGCCGATGCTGTGCAGACACGCGACCAGAACCACGGCAAAGCCGCGTATTATATCGAGAGACACGTTTCTTTTCATGCGGGCTCCTTTTCTGCTGTCTTTATTTTACCACTACGTTCTTTTCGCCGAGCAGCTCCTGAAGCTCCGCGACGAGCCCCTCATGTATCAGGCAGCGCGTACCGATGCGTTTTTTCTCCCTGTCGCAGTAGATTATCATCTGCTGCGTGCCGGGGAACATGGTGAGGATGAGCTTGATGCGGTCGAGGATCGGGTCAGTTTCACTGTCAAGCTTGACCCAGAGCTTCTTTTCCGCGGGGGGCGGCGCGCTGCTGCCGGGGGCGTTCATGTCTGAGAGCGGACGGATGGACTCGACGACTATCTGCGGCTCCTTCTCATCGCGTATCGAGACACGCCCCTTGATGACGAGGGCGGCATTATCCTTAATATACGCCCCACCGGAGTCGAGCGCGCGCTGGAAGGCCATCAGCTCCATGGAGCCGGTGTCATCCTCGAGCTGGATATAGCTCATAAGGGTGTTGTTACGCGTCGTCCTCGTCTTGGAGGAGGCGACGACGCCCGCGACGGTCACAAGCTGATTGTCGGCAAAGCGGTGCTCACCGTCGTCGGAGGCGAGGTCGCCCAGCAGCGTGCCGAGCGGGACCGCGCCGATCCTGCGTACAGCGTCGCGGTAGCCGTCCATCGGGTGGCCGCTGAGGTAGAGACCGGTCGTCTCCTTTTCGAGCGCCATCTTTTCAAGGGAAGAATACTCCTCGATATCGGGTATCTTTATCACAGCCGGGGCTTTCTGGCCGTTATCGGTGAAGTCCCCGAACAGGTCGAGCTGGCCGGAGATATTGTCCCGCTGCGCCTGAGCGATGCTGTCGATTATCGCACCGGAGACCTGGATGAGCGCGCGGCGCTTATAGCCCATCGAGTCGAACGCGCCGGCCTTTATGAGGTTATCGACGGCGCGGCGGTTAAGCTCGCTCCCGTTCATGCGGCGGCAGAAATCCTCAAAGCTCTGGAACAGGCCGCCGCGCTCACGCTCGGCGACAAGGCCGTCCACCGCGCCCCAGCCCATGCCCTTGATAGCGACAAGACCATAGCGGATGTTCGAGCCGCTGACGGTGAAGTGCGCGCCGGATTCGTTGACGTCGGGCGGCAGCAGCTTTATGCCCATGTCGCGGCACTCGGCGATGTATTCGGCGATCTTCGCACTGTTTTCAAGCACACTCGTCAGCAGCGCTGCCATGTATTCGGCGGGATAGTGCCGCTTCATATAGGCCGTGCGGTAGGCGACGATGGCGTAGCTCACGGCGTGGGCTTTGTTGAAAGCGTAGCTTGCAAAGTCCAGTATCTCGTCATAGATGCTGTTTGCGACCTGCTCGCTCACGCCGTTTGCGACAGCGCCGGGGATGTTGCGGCTCGGATCGCCGTGGACGAAAGCGACGCGCTCGGCGTCGATGACCTTGTGCTTTTTCTTCGACATCGCGCGGCGGATCATGTCCGCCTGCCCGAGCGAGAAGCCGCCGAGACGGCGGAATATTTCAATGACCTGCTCCTGATACACGATGCAGCCATAGGTGACCTCGAGTATCGGGCGCAGCAGCTCATGCTTATAGGTGATCTTCTCCGGGTGCGCCGAGCACTCGATGAAGCGAGGAATGCTGTCCATCGGACCGGGGCGGTAGAGGGAGATTATAGCGGTGATATCTTCAATGCTCTTTGGCTTGAGGCCGGTACACACGCCGGTCATGCCCGTGCTTTCAAGCTGGAACACGCCGACGGTGCGCCCGGCAGCGAGCATGTCATAGGTCGCCTTATCGTCCTCGGGCGCGTCCTCTATGCGGAAGCCCGGTTCGCGGCGGCGCACAAGCTGCACCGCGTCGTCAAGCACGGTGAGGTTGCGCAGGCCGAGGAAGTCCATCTTGAGAAGGCCGAGCTCCTCAAGCGTCGTCATCTGGTACTGGCACACGACGGACTCATCGTTCTTCGCAAGCGGGACATATTCGTACACCGGCTTCTCGGTAATCACGACGCCCGCCGCGTGGGTCGAGGCGTGGCGCGGCATGCCCTCAAGTGCTCTGGCAACGTCGATGAGCCGCTTCAGGGTCTCGTCACTGTCGTACATTTCCTTGAGCGGCTTTGACAGGCGCAACGCTTCGTCAAGCGTCATGTTCAGCGCGCCCGGCCCGGAGGGTACCTGCTTTGCAACAGCGTCCGTCTCCGCATAGCTGACGGAGAGCGCGCGCCCCACATCGCGCACGGCGTTGCGCGCGGCCATCGTGCCGAAGGTGACGATCTGCGCAACATGGTCATTGCCGTAGAGACGGCGGACATAGTCGATGACCTCGCCGCGGCGGTTGACGCAGAAGTCCACGTCGATATCCGGCATGGACACGCGCTCAGGATTCAGGAAGCGCTCAAAGAAGAGGCTGTATTTTATCGGGTCGACATCGGTGATATGCAGGCAGTAAGACACGACGCTGCCTGCGGCGCTGCCGCGCCCGGGGCCGACAGGGATGCCGTTGCGCTTGGCATAGCCGATGAAGTCCGAAACGATCAGAAAATAATCCACAAAGCCCATGCTGTGGATGATATCGAGCTCATATTCAAGCTGGGAGTGCACCTCGGGCCTGCCGGCAAAGCGCTCGGCAAAGCCCTTTTCGCACAGCTTTTTAAGATACTCGTAGCTGTCGGTCTCCCCCTCGGGGAGCTTGAAGCGCGGCAAAAAATAGTGCCCGAACTGGAAATCGTAATTGCAGCGCGCGGCGATATCGACGGTGTTGTCCGCCGCCTCCGGTACCTCCGGGTACAGCGCGCGCATCTCCTCCTCGCTCTTGAGGTAAAGCTCCTGCGACTCGAAGCGCATGCGTCCCGGATCGTCGACGGTCTTTCCCATCTGGATGCACATGAGAACGTCCTGATAATAGGCGTCCTTTTTCTCGATATAGTGCGCGTCGTTCGTCACGACGAGGGGGATGCCGGTATCGCGGTGCAGGCGGATAAGCTCGCGACCCGCGGTCTGCTCATCCTCGATGCCGTGATCCTGAATTTCAAGATAGAAATTATCCTTGCCGAAAAGCTCCTCCAGCTCCAGCGCCTTGGCCTTCGCGGCCTCATAGTCACCGCGGATGAGCCGCTGGGGAATGTACCCCGCAAGGCAGCCTGACAGGCATATGAGCCCCTCGGCGTGCTCGTGCAGAATCGACCAGTCTATGCGCGGCTTAATGTAAAAGCCCTCGGTGAAGCCCGCGGAGACGAGGTAGCAGAGGTTGCGGTAGCCCGTCTCATTCTTGCACAGGAGAATCAGATGGGAATAATTGTTGTCAATGCCGTGCTCCTTATCGCTCATGTTGCGCGGCGCGACATAGACCTCGCAGCCGATAATCGGCTTTACGCCCGCAGCCTTGCAGGCACGGTAGAAATTGACCGCGCCGTACATTACGCCGTGGTCGGTGATCGCGACAGCGTCCTGCCCCAGCTCCTTTATACGCTCCGCCAGCTTTTCGATGCGGCAGGCGCCGTCGAGCAGGGAATACTCGCTATGCACATGAAGATGAACGAACGACATATTTTTATTCTTTCTCGGGCTTGAAGCCCATTATCTTTTTGAAACGGTGGTTGAGGCAGCTCTTTGTCACCGGGGGATAGCTCAGTGTGGCAAGGTCTGCAAGGCTCGCCTCGGGGTTTGCGATGCGCAGGAGCGCCGCGTCCTTCAGCGGCTCGGGCAGCGCGTCAAGCCCGTAGTCCTTCGCGATGCGGCGGATGGCATTCATCTGTTCCTGCGCGGCGGCGACGGTTTTGTCGGCATTGTGGCTGTCGCAGTTTATCTGCCGGGTGACGGTGTTGCGCATCTCCTTTTCGACCTTTGCGGTCATAATGTCCATGGCTGTGCCGCTTGCGCCAATCGTCGTGAAGAAGTCTGCAATGGCGTCGGCCTGCTTGAAGTAGAGCAGGCTGTTTCCGGCGCGCTCCGTCTCTTTCGGACTGAAGCCTATGTCCAGCAGGATCGAATACGCCTCGCGGCTGACGCTGCGGTGCGAGGTCGCAAGCTCGAGGTGGTAGCGCTTCTCCGGATCGGTGACGCTGCCGCCCGCTAAAAACGCGCCGCGGATAAACGACGCGCGGCAGCAGTCCTCTTCGATGACGCCGAAGTTTATATGGTGCGACAGCGTTGCGTCGCGGTCGGCTCCGAAAGCGTCAAAAATCGCGGAGAGCTTATCCGCATCGGTTATCGAGAACGTGCGCTTGCCCTCCGCTCCCTCGGGCGGGAGCCTGTCAAAGCTCACGCCGAAGGCCTTGCGGAAGAGCTTCGGCAGTCGGGACGCAAACTCCGGGCTTGCGGTGATAACGCGTATCTCGTTTGCGGAAAAGGTGTTGCAGTAGAGCAGCACGCCATAGCTCTCGGCGACGGCGCAGCATTTCCGGTCGGGCCGCGCCTGACACAGCTCGGCCTTCGCGCGGGATGAAAACGACATAGCGGCCTCTCCTACTTGTCCAGATCGCGGTTGACGTTGACGGCGCGGATCCCGTCAGCGACGAGGTAGTCCGTCAGCGCCGAGGCGATGGCTACGCTCCTGTGGTGCCCGCCGGTGCAGCCGATGGCGACGGTCAGCGAAAGCTTACCCTCCTCAATGTACATCGGCAGCAGGAAGTCGAGCATGTCCTCTATCTTTTCCATAAAGGTGCGCGTCTGCTGGTAGCTGAACACGAACTCCGCCACGGGCCGGTCAAGGCCGCAGAGCGGGCGCAGGTCTTCAACATAGAACGGGTTCGGCAGAAAGCGCACATCAAACACGAGGTCTGCCTCCATCGGCAGGCCGTGCTTATAGCCGAAGGACATGACGGTCACGTCGATCTCGCGCTTTTCCCCATTTGGGGCGAAGAGCGAGAAGAGCTTGTTCTGGAGCATGCCGAGGGTGAGGTTCGAGCTGTTGACGATGAAGTCCGCCCGCTCGCGTATCGGCGCGAGCAGATCCATCTCCTTGTGTACGGCGTCCTCGATCGAGGTGCCGCGCGTGGCGAGCGGGTGCGGGCGGCGCGATTCCTTATAGCGCCGCACGATGGTGCGCACGTCCGCGTCCATGTACAGGATGCGCACGCTGCAATTCATCTCCTTGAGCTGGTCGATTGTCTTGAGCAGCTCACCGAAGCCGTTTTTCTCACGCACGTCCGTCACGAGGGCGACGTTTTCATAGCGCCCGCCGGTGGCGATGCAGAGCTCGGCAAAGCGCGGCATGAGCGCGACGGGCATATTATCCACGCAGTAGTAGTCCAGATCCTCCATCACGTCCGCGGCGCGGCTCTTGCCCGCCCCGGACAGTCCGGTGATAATCAAAAAATCCATTTATCTCTCCCGTTCAGCTCTCCGGTGTCTCCTGCGCCGCAGCGGCGTTCAGCTCCGCTTCAAGCCCGCCGGTCACGCGGTTGAGCGGGACCTCGGGGCCGTTATCCGACAGGGCGTAGTCAGGCGGCAGGATTATTATTTCCGGCACGAGCACCGTACCGGACTTCTCATATACGGTTTTTCTTATGTGCATCATCAGGTCGTAAACATCGTGCGAGGTCGCCTTTCCGGTGTTCACGACAAAGCCCGCGTGCTTTTCCGACACCTGCGCTCCGCCGACGGTATAGCCCTTGAGTCCCGCCTCGTCTATGAGCGCGGCGGCGTAGCCGTTCTCGGGGCGCCTGAAGGCGCTGCCCGCGGAGGGCAGATCGAGCGGCTGCTTGTCGCGGCGGCGCTGGTTGAGCTCACGCATCTTTGCGGCGATGGCCTCGCCGTCGCCTTTCTTGAGTCGGAACACGGCGGAGAGGATTACGCAGCCGGGAGTTTTCTGGAAGAAGCTCGTGCGATAGCCGAAGGCGCAGTTGTCATGCGGCATCTCGTACAGGCTCTGGTCAGGCAGGTAGTAGAACACGACGCTCTCGACCGCGTCCTTCAGCTCACCGTCGTATGCGCCCGCGTTCATTATCACCCCGCCGCCGACGCTGCCGGGGATGCCGGAGGCGAACTCCAGCCCCTCAAGGCCGTTCTGCTGCGCAAAGCCCGCAAGCTTCGCGAGTGACACGCCGGCTTCGGCGTAGATCGCGTCCTCGCCGATCATAAACAGCTTGCCGAGCTTCGCGGTGCTGATGATGAAGAGGTCATTTAAGCCCTCGTCGGGGAAGAGGATGTTCGTCCCGTTGCCGATTATGTACGGGGCAAGCTTGTGCTTTTTGAGCAGGCAGCATATCTTTGAAAGACTCGATACGTCCGACGGGATCGCGAGCACTCTTGCGGGGCCGCCGATGCGGAACGAGCAGTGCTCGCTCATCGGTTCGTTCTCCCGAAGCTCAAGGCCGGGCATGGCCTCCTTTATTTCGGCAATGGCGATTTCAAGCTGTTCCATTTACGCTTCTCCAATCATAGTAGTCCGAGGTCTATCGCTCTGTCATGCTCGGCGGTCAGCGCCTCTGCGGCGTTGTAGCCCATCTTCTTCTGGCGGTTGTTCATCGCAGCAAGCTCCATGATAACGGCAAGGTTCCTGCCGGGACGGACGGGGATCGTCACCTGCGGCAGGCTCACGCCGAGAAAGCTCGCCGTCTCATTCGTGAGGCCGAGGCGGTCGTAGGCCTTGCCATCCTCCCAAGGTTCCATGCTGACCACGAGGTCAATGTTCGTCTCCGGTTTTACGGCGCCCATACCGTAGAGGTGCCGGACGTTTATAACACCTATGCCGCGCAGCTCCATATAGTAGCGTATGAGCTCCGGGGCACAGCCGACGAGAGTGTCGCGGCTGATGCGCTTTACCTCAACGGCGTCGTCCGCGATGAGCCGGTGGCCGCGCTTTATAAGCTCCAGCGCCGTCTCGCTCTTGCCGATGCCGCTGTCGCCGATGAGCAGCAGACCCTCGCCGTAGACCTCGACGAGCACTCCGTGCGTCGTAAGGCGAGGGGCAAGGTGTTTGCGCAGGGAGGTGATGACGTCGGCCTGAAACTCCGAGGTGTCCTCATGCGTGATGAACACATTGCGGTCGTACTTCTCAGCCATTTCTATGCACTCAGGGAAGGCCGGCACACTGTGGCAGATCACAAGTCCCGAGATATCGTACTGCATGAAGCGCTCAAACGCGGCGCGGCGCTCCTCGGAAGAAAGCGTATCAAGATATGTGCTCTCGACGCGCCCCATGATCTGCAGGCGCTTCGGGTCGAAGTAATTATAGAAGCCGGTGAGCTGCATGGCCGGGCGGTTTATATCGGCGGTCGTCAGCAGCGCGGAGTCATAGTCCTTTGAAAGGTGCAGCGGATGAAGGTCGTGAGCCTCCACGATCGTTTTCAGCTTTACGGAATAATTGCCGTTGCGTTTCATGTGCGCAGCCTCCTGAGAGATACTTTTACTCATATTATATTTTAATCGTTTCCGGCGTATTTGGCAACAGCTTTTGTGTTTTGTAGGATATAAACATTTTGCCGCAGCCGGTTCTTGACATATATCCCGGCTGCGGCTATAAAGCTATAAAATATATAGAAAGAGCGCTGCGACAAGCGGTTAGCTCTTTAAAGTGGAAGCTTAAGACAATATGTCAAAAACCGTCACTTGGCCGAGTGGCGGTTTCTGCTTTTTGATAAAAAAAAGAAATTTGCGCATTTACATAATTTGTTCTTGAAATTGCCCGGCGGTTCTGTTATTATATAAAAGCTGTCTATTCAGCGAAACACAAGCAAGGAGGTGCTTCAAACTATGGCAAAGTGCGAATTTTGTGATAAGGGCGTTACCTTTGGTATCAAGGTCAGCCACTCCCACAGAAGATCCAACCGTGCATGGAAGCCCAATGTGAAGCGCGTCAAGGCCATCGTGGACGGAAGCCCCAAGCATGTTTACGTCTGCACTCGCTGCCTGCGCAGCGGCAAGGTCACCCGCGCTGTGTAATTTAATTTTTAAAATTACCCGAAACGAGCCTGTCTGTAAAAGACGGGCTCTTTTCGGCATCAGCCCACCAGTGCGTCGATGTCAGCGATGCTGAGATGGTGCACGGCCATGTTCACCGCGTAGCCGATCACGCGCGCACCGGAGCGGACGAGCGAGTCAATGCTGCGCGGCGTGACGAACATTCCGGAGAGCGCATCGCCGCCGAAGAGCCCTGCGTCTATCACCGTCGGTATGCCTATCGATACCACCGGCACGCCGAGGCTGCCGCGGCTCAGCTCCTGCCTGTCGTTGCCGACACCGGAGCCTGGGGATATCCCCGCGTCGGACACCTGCACAGCGCGGCCGAGCCTGTCGGCATCCGTGCCGGCCAGTGCGTCTACGGCGATGACGAATGAGGGCTCAAGCTCCCGGCACAGGACAGACACCTGAGAGGCCGTCTCTATCCCGGAGGTGCCGAGCACGCCGGGGCGGCAGAGCGCGAGCGAAAAGAAGCCCTCAAAGCCCGGGCTTCCGCTTTTCTTGAGGTGGCGCGTCACGAGTATCGAACCTGCCGCGAGAGAGCCGAGCGCGTCGGGCGTGATGTCGGGGTTTCCGAGCGCCGCGACGAGCACGCTGTCAGCTCCATCGGGGATACATCTGCTTATCAGCGCCGCGAGCGTGCCGACAGCAGATGCAAATTCTTCCGCCCCGCGGTCGAAGTGTACTGGCAGGTCGAGCGAGAAATATTTTCCCGGAGCCTTGCCGAGCGCGTGTGCGCCCGCCTCATCGGTTATCTCGACGGCGGTCACGGCCAGTCCGCCCAAATTTTCCTCGCGCGCGATGACGCCGGGAAGCTCCGTGCTTTCTCCCGCGCTCCGGTTCCACAGGCTGCGCGCCTCATCCGCCATGTCTGTCCTGTATCCAGCTGCCATAATTACCTCCGTGAAAATCAAGATGTTGTATATTCTTCCCCGGAAATTCCACAATAGATGAGCGCGGCAAAAAATATGCGAAAAATGCAGAGAAATTTTGAAAAACCTCTTGCTTTTCAAGGCTTTCTTTGATATAATCTCTAAACGCGAGTCGATGTAGACTCAATTTTATAGGAGGAGGTGGCGATTGAAGCATGGCCAACATTAAATCTTCTGCAAAGAGAGACGTTAAGTCCAAGGAACTCAGAGCGAAGAATCGCGCTGATAAGACCGAGCTCAAGACCATGATGAAAAAATTTGACGCAGCTGTTGCCGAGGGCAACCGTGACAATGCCGTCAGTGCCTATAAAGTTGCTGTTAAGACAGTCGACCGCGCGGCCGGCAAGGGTCTGCTGCACAAGAACAACGCGGCACACAAGAAGTCCGCGATGGCAAGCAAGCTCAACGAGATGGCTTAATTGAAAAGAAACAACGAGATGCGTTCTGCGCATCTCGTTTTTCGTTTATACTTACTTTTACGGAGAATTGATATACTGAATTTTCTGATCGTCGGCGCGGGCGGCTTTGTCGGCGCTGCGGCGCGGTACGGGATATCACTGCTGCCGCTCAATGAGCGCAGTGTGTTCCCGGTGAACACGCTCATCATAAATGTCGTCGGGGCGTTTGCCATAGGGCTCATAAGCACCGCAGCAAAGCATACCGGGCTTGACGGACGCGCGGTGCTGTTTCTCAAGGCAGGTATATGCGGCGGCTTTACCACGTTCTCGACCTTTGCGCTGGAAACGGTGACGCTGTTTGAGTAGTAGCACACGGCCGCGGCTCTGACCTATATCGTGCTGAGCGTAGCGCTGTCAACCGCGGCGGTGTACCTCGCGCAGGCAATTGTGTGACTGCGCGCTCGCAGGATCATGTCATAAAATAACTGTCGAAATCAAACTGGCTCCGCTTGTTTTCAAGCGGAGCCGGTCGCGTCTTATTATTCTGCTTTTTCCTGCGGCGGAGTATTGCTTTCAGCTGGCGTTTCGGCTTTATGCTCCTCAGCGTGGTGCTCGCGCAGATTGGGGTTATTCTTGAACACCTTGAGCCAGATACCGAGCGAAATGATAAACGCCGCAACGAGACAGATTATCTTTACCGCCATGCTGTCCCCGGCCATGAGCACGGCCAGCAATCCCAGCACCGCCGAGATACCGTACAGCACCGCAACGACCTGCTTCTGGTTGAGCCCCATTGCAAGCAGCCGGTGGTGGAAGTGCCCCTTGTCAGCCTTGAACGGGCTCTGCCCATGCAGTATCCTGCGGAAGAAAGCAAAGATCGTATCGGCCAGCGGCAGCGCCAGCGCAAGCAGCGGCACAAAGAAAGTGATGATCGCGTGCAGCTTGAAAAGACCCATTATCGACGCCGTCGACAGCACGAAGCCCAGAAGCTGCGAGCCGACATCGCCCATGAATATCTTGGCGGGGTTGAGGTTATACGGCATGAAGCCGAGGCACGCGCCGGTGAGCGCGGCGAGGATGATGGATACCACCGGCTCCGAGACGAACAGCGACACGATGAGCATCGTCATCGAGCTTATCGCCGACACGCCGACGGCGAGTCCGTCAAGCCCGTCAATTAGATTGACAGCATTCGTGCAGCCGACGATCCACAGCATCGTCAGCGGGATAGAGAGCCAGCCTATCTCGATATAGGTTTCCTCAGCGAAAATATTCGGGTTCGAAATAACGTCGAACACGAGCCCGCAGCGGATCGCGACAAGCGCTGCGACTATCTGCCCGGCGAGCTTTACCCAGGGGTTGAGACTGACGATATCGTCAACGCCGCCCATGACCGCGATGATGACCGAACCGACAAGAAGTCCCAGCACCTTTGTTGACATCGGCACGAAGAATATCAGCGAGAGCACAAAGCCGATGAATATCGCAAGCCCGCCCATGCGGGGGATGGGATGGTCGTGTACGCGGCGGTTGTCCCTCGGCACGTCGATTGCGCCGACCTTTTCGGCAAAGCGCTTGACCGGCGGCGTCATGACATATGCGACCAGCAGCGACACGGCGAATGCCAGCAGCATCTTTATCCAATCAGCAAGACCAGGAAACATTAAAATTTATCTCCAGTTCGTTTTATTATCTTCAGAAGGGCTTCTCGACAAGGCCGACGCGCTTATATACCTTACGCAGGGTCTTGGAAGCGACATAGCTCGCTCTGCGCGCGCCCTCGGTGTAGACGTCCTTGAGGTACGCCTTGTCGGCGATCATGCGCTCGGCCTCCTCACGAATCGGGCGCAGCGCCTCGATGACGGCCTCGCCGACCGCGGGCTTGAAAGCGCCGTAGCCCTGACCGTCAAACTCGCGCTCTATCTCGTCAAAGGTCTTGCCGGTGACGGAGGAGTAGATGCTCATAAGGTTGGAGACGCCGGGCTTGTTCTGAAGATCGTAATGCACACAGTGCTCGGTATCGGAATCGGTCACAGCGCGCTTGAACTTGCGGGCGATCTCCTCGGGCTTATCCATGATGAACACGCAGCCCTGAGGATCGGACTTGCTCATCTTCGAGGTCGGCACACCGAGGCTCATTATCCTTGCGCCCACCTTGGGTATATAGGGCTCGGGAACCTTGAAGGTCTCACCGTAGATGTTGTTGAAGCGAATGGCGACATCGCGCGTCAGCTCGCAGTGCTGCTTCTGATCCTCGCCGACAGGGACATAGTCCGGCTGGTAGAGCAGGATATCCGCCGCCATGAGCGAGGGGTAGGTGAAGAGGCCGCCGTTGATGTTATCGGCGTTCTTCGCGCACTTGTCCTTGAACTGGGTCATGCGGCTCAGCTCGCCGAACATCGTATAGCAGTTGAGGATCCAGCCGAGCTCCGCGTGCTCATGCACATGGCTCTGGATGAACAGGGTGTTCTTCTCCGGGTCAAGGCCGCAGGCGATGTACTGCGCAAGCTGCGTGACAGAGCGGCGGCGCAGCTCCGTGGGGTTCTGGCGCACGGTCAGGCTGTGCAGGTCAGCCATGAAATAATAGCAGTTAAACTCATCGGCAAGCTCCGCCCAGTTCTTGACCGCGCCGAGGTAGTTGCCGAGGTGCAGGTCACCGGAGGGCTGGATGCCCGAGAGCATAGTTTTCTTTTCAGCAGTGTTGTTATCCACAATAATCTCCCATTCTGCCGTCCATATTTATTGCGCCGCGGCGGCGCTGTCTCCGGAACGGCCGGCGGAGGCTCAGAAAAAGCCCAGTATAAGCGTCTATACATTGTATCAAAATAAGTTTGTCTTGACAACTGCCAATTTGCAAAATAATATAAGAAATGTCAAACGAAGATATTTTGGCGCAGGAGGCACAAAATGAAAGACATGAAGTGGTTTGAGGATATGGAAAAGCGCATCCCCACGGGCGAGGTGCGCACGCGGTTCGCCCCGTCTCCCACGGGGTACATGCACGTCGGCAATCTCCGCACCGCGCTTTACACCTATCTCATTGCCCGCCACAATAAGGGCAAGTTCATTCTCCGCATTGAGGACACGGATCAGGGGCGTCTCGTCGAGGGCGCTGTTGACGTTATATACAGGACGATGGAGCAGTGCCATCTCGAGCATGACGAAGGTCCGGACGTCGGCGGCCCTGTCGGCCCCTATGTGCAGACCGAGCGCCGCGGACTCTATAAGGAATACGCGGAGCTGCTCATGGAGCGCGGCCATGCCTACCGCTGCTTCTGCGAAAAGACGGCCTCCGAGGAGGACACCGGCGAATTTGACCGCGGGGACGATCCATGCCGCTGCATGAGCCGCGAGGAGTCCGACCGTCTCGCCGCCGAGGGCAGACCCTATGTCATCCGCCAGCTCATCCCGCACGATGGGACGACCACCTTCCATGACGAGACCTTCGGCGATATCACCGTCGAGAACGCGAGCCTTGACGATCAGGTGCTCTTAAAGCGCGACGGACTGCCGACCTATAACTTCGCAAATGTCGTTGACGACCACCTCATGGGCATCACCCACGTCGTGCGCGGCAGCGAGTATCTCTCCTCCGCCCCGAAGTACAATCTGCTGTACGAGGGCTTCGGCTGGGACATTCCGAAGTACGTCCACTGCTCGCCCGTCATGCGCGACGCGCACAACAAGATGTCCAAGCGCCACGGCGACCCGTCCTACGAGGATCTTATTGCCCAAGGCTACCTGACTGACGCCGTCATCAACTATGTCACGCTCCTCGGCTGGAGCCCGCGCGGCGAGCAGGAGATATTCAGCATGGACGAGCTTATCGATATCTTTGACCTTGCCGGTATCTCCAAGTCCCCCGCGATCTTTGACATTGACAAGCTGCGCTACTTCAACAGCGAGTATATCCGCGCCATGAGCCCCGAGGACTTTGCCAAAGCGGCGGAGCCGTATATCCGCCAGAGCGTGAAGAACCCCGCGTATGACGCCGCGGCAATCGCTGCGCTTCTCCAGCAGCGTACCGAGGTGCTGACCGACATCCCGGAGAAGGTCGACTTCTTTGACGAACTGCCCGAGTACGATACCGAGCTCTTTGTCCACAAGAAGTCCAAATCCGATAAGGACAGCTCCAAGGACGTGCTCCAAAAGATCATTCCAATATTTGAGGCGCTGCCCGCGTGGGACGATGAGCATATCATGGGCGCGATGGTCGGACTTGCCGAGGCAATGGAGGCGAAGAACGCAAAGGTCATGTGGCCTGTGCGCATCGCCGCCGCGGGCAAGGCAGTCACTCCCGGCGGCGCGGTCGAGATATGCCGCATTCTCGGAAAGGACGAGACTCTCCTCCGTTTGAACACGGCGCTTGAAAAGCTCGGATAATCAATAATAATCTGCCCCTTTGACGGTGATACTAATAAGCGTCAAAGGGGTGTTTTTATGTCCGCAAAAGCAAAACAGCTTATCATTATATATACCGCCGCGGCGCTCGTTACGCTCAGCGTGCTCTCGGCAGTGCTGTACTCAAAGCTTGCCGTCTACCGGCTTACTGCACTGTACAGCTCGTCCGGCGCGTTTGAGACGACCGTCTCCGCGGTCGACGGGCTGAGCCGCTCGCTTAAAAAGAGCCTGTACGTCACTGACGCGACCTTGGGGCGCAGCATATGCACTCAGGCCTATGCCAACGCGCTGGCCGCCGAGGCCGCGCTCTCAGCGCTGCCATTTTCAACGCAGGAGCTTGAGCAGCTCTCGGGCTTTCTAAACCGCGCGGGGGACTACGCAAAAAGCCTCGGCGCGCAGAGCGGCGATAAGCTCAGCGATGAGCAGAAGCAGCAGCTCAAAACCATGTCCGATACCGCCGCGGAGTTCTCCGCCCGCCTGCGCGATATGCAGGGGCGCGTAAACTCCGGGGAGCTCATCATGGACAGTCGCGAGGAGCAGCTTCAGAACATCGGCATCGAGGACACGGGAAAGCTCAGCGCCGAGCTTCTGGGCTACGAGGCGGACTTCACCGCGCCCGAGGATTTTCAATATGACGGGCAGTACAGCACCCGCCCGGAGAAGGAGCGCGGAAAGCTGAGCGAGAAGCAGGCGCGGGCGCTCGCCGCCGAGGCCGTTGGCATGGAGCCGCGCGAACTCAAGGACGAATACGGCTACGAGGGCGAGGACGGCCGCCGCTGCTACAGCGCGGGAAACGTGCTCCTGTGCGTCAGCTCGCGCGGGCTCGAATCCATGTCCCAGTCGCGGCTCGTAGGCTCCGGGAGCATCAGCACGGAACGGGCCGAGGAGATCGCGCAGGACTTTCTGAAAGCGCGCGGCTATGACAGCCTGAGCCTCAGCGAGCGCGGCGGGAACGGGAGTGTCGCCTCGTTCCGCTTTGTCCCCGTGCAGGACGGCGCGCTGCGCGTCGACGATTATATCAGCGTCTCCGTCGCGCTCGACGACGGCAGCATATATTCCTATGACGCGACGCGCTATTCGGACGATGTGCCTAAACTCGATTGGAGCTGCGACGAGGAGACAGCGCGCGGCAGCCTGCCCGATAACGTGAGCGTGATCGGCAGCCGCAAGGTGATCGTGCAGCGCCCCGGCGGGGAATATATGGCCTGCTACGAATTTGACTGCACCGGCAGCGAGGGCGAGAGCCTGCGCATCTACGCCGACGGCTCCGACGGACGGCAGTGCAGAATACAGCTTGAGGGCGTATAAACCTTAGCGTTATTTTAACAGCCGCGGCTATGCAGAGCTATCTCCGCAGCCGCGGTCGTTTGCTTTTGGGCAGCTCTCACAGCATTGTATACATTGACGAAACTATGACACATCCGACTTTTTCATTTGTGCAGATTAGTATTTGACAAGATTCTGTCAATATAATACAATACTGTAGCAGCTTTATATACAAATACGCGGAGTCTGTAAGTTTTTGACCGTGTGCGTCAATTTTGACAAAGTAAAAAGGTAAGTTTTGCTTGAATCTATATGCGCGTTAAGGTATCATAAAGACAGCTTTTTTAATAACGCATTGCGGGATAAAGAGGGGGTGTGCCAATGTCATTTGAAGCAGTAAGCAATATTGCTCAGGCGGAAGCTCAGGCCAAGGTCACGGTAGCTGAAGCCGAGAGCAAGGCGAAGCAGATGCTGGCTGACGCGGATACCGCGGGCAAGCTTGCGATCGATGCCGCCTGCGCAAAAGCCGAGGAGGAGCTCAAGGAGCTCAGCCGCCAGGTCAGCGAGAAGGCAAGGGCTCAGGCCAAGGGCCTTTCCGGTGAGCTGGAAAATCAGAAAGCAGCGCTGCGCGCCAGAGCCGAAGGGCGGCTGGAGCAGGCAGCAGCTCTTGTTGTGGAAAGGATAGTGAACAGCTGAGATGGCCATTCTAAAAATGAAAAAGCTCCGCCTTATTGCTGTCCGTTCCAATAAGGAAGAACTCCTGCGGGAGCTTATCAGGCATGGCTGCGTGGAAATTTCTGAGCTTGAGGGCGAGCTTCACGGCACGGATATCGAAGCGCTGGTACATCGGGAGAGCAGCGACGTCGCATCTCTCAAGAGCCGGCACACAACGCTGACGCATGCCATTGACCTGCTGGATCATTATGCCCCGAAGAAGGGCAAGCTTCTCTCCGCAAAGCCGGAGCTTGACGACCGCGTCCTGCTGGACGATACCGGCCTTGCCGGTGCGCTCAAGGTCGCCGAAGGCATCGAGAGCTACGACGCGCGCATCAAGCGCATCAGCGCCGAGGAGAGCCGCCAGCGCGGCGTCATCCAGTCGCTCCAGCCGTGGCTCGATCTCGACCTGCCGCTCGGTACCGAGGGCACGGAACGCTGCGCGGTGCTGCTCGGCACCATACCCGCCCGCACGGAGCTGGGTCAGGTAGAAGCGGCGCTCGAACAGATAGACGCCGAGAGCGAGCTCTTCTGTGTGCATGAGGAGAAGAAGGAGCACTACGTCGTATTCGTGTGCATGCGCGAAAAGCTTGCCGAAATGCAGGAATGCCTGCGCGGCTTCGGCTTCAGCGCGGCGTCCTTCACCGGTGTGAACGGCACAGCTAAGGAGAGCACTATCGAAGCACGCAACACGCTCAGATCCCTCGAAAGGGAAAAGGTGGACTGCGTGCAGTACATCGTCGGCGAAGCCGTCAGGCGCGACGAGCTGAAGCTTGCGGCAGACCGCGTGAGCGTGCAGATATCTCTGGCCGAGGCCGGGGACAAGCTCTACGGCACGGACAGCGCCGTTATCATGGAGGGCTGGTACCCCGAGGAGCGCGAAGCGGAGCTCAATGAAGTGTTCGAGCGCTTCGGCTGCGCTTGGGAAGCGCTCGTCCCCGAGGAGGATGAGTACCCCAATGTCCCTGTAAAGCTCAAGAATAATAAGATCACCAACGCGCTCAATATGGTGACGAACATGTACAGCCTGCCGGCCTACGGCAGTCTGGACCCGAACCCGCTCATGGCTCCGTTTTTCATCCTGTTCTACGGACTCATGATGGCGGATATGGGCTACGGCATCATAATGATCCTCGCGGCGGTGATAGCAATGAAGAAGATGAAGCCGAGGGCAGGCTCGCTGTCGTTCTGCCAGCTGCTGCTCTACTGCGGCATCGCGACCTTTATAATGGGCGCGATAACCGGCGGCTTCTTCGGTGACGCGCTCGTGAAGATCGGCGGCATCCTCGGCAAGCCCGAGGGCTGGGGCGAGCTTCCGAGTCTCTTCACCCCGCTCAACGATACCGTCTATGTCCTTGTCGGCTCGATGGCGCTCGGCCTTATCCATCTCAACACGGGTCTTGCCATCAGCTTTATCAAGAAGATAAAGCACGGCCAGATAGCCGACGCGATCTGGGAAGAGGGCTCTCTGTGGGTCACGCTCGCCGGTATCATCCTCTACGTGCTGAAGATCGGCAATGTCTCCGGTGTCCCGGTCGTGCTCATCATCGGCGCAGTGATGATCTTCTACGGCGGCTCACGCGGCTCCAAGGGCATCTTCGGCAAGCTCGGCAGCCTGTTCGGGACTCTTTACAATACCGCCACCGGCTGGTTCGGCGATATCCTGTCCTATACCCGTATCATGGCTCTGATGCTCGCCGGCTCCGTCATCGCGACGGTGTTCAACACCATCGGCGCTATCGCCAACAGCTTCTGGCTCTTCATACCGATCTTCATCATCGGTCACGGCCTGAACTTCGCGCTGAACCTTCTCGGCTGCTATGTCCACGACCTGCGTCTCCAGTGCCTGGAGTACTTCGGCAAGTTCTATGAGGACGGCGGCCGCCCATTCGATCCGCTTACGGTAAAAACGAAATACTACAACGTAGCAGAATAAATTTAGGAGGAAAATAAAAATGGAATTTCTGTTTGCACATTCCGGTCTGGCAATAGGTCTTCTCGGCGCAGGTCTGGCTGCATGCCTTGCAGGCGCAGGCTCCGGTCTCGGTACCGGCATCGCCGGTGAAGCGGGCGCAGGTCTCGTCACCGAGGATCCTTCCAAGTTCGGTAAAGTCATGATCCTTCAGGTCATCCCCGGCACCCAGGGTCTCTACGGTCTGGTCGTCTTCTTCGTCGCCATTATGCAGATGGGTCTGCTCAACGGCACCGGCGCCGACCTGAGCTTCATCGACGGCTGCCGCTACTTCGCAGCCTGCATGCCCATCGGTATCGGCGGTCTCGTCACCGCTAAGGCACAGGGCAAGGTCGCTGCCGCTTCCGTCAGCCTGCTCGCAAAGAACCCCGACCACTGGGCAAAGGGCATGATCCTCTGCATCACCGTCGAGTTCTACGCCATTCTGTCCTTGCTTGCATCCATGATGATGCTCCTCTCCATCTGATGGGGATCGCTCTTAAAAATTCAAAAAGGCAGGACATACTATGAAAGGCACTGAAAAGATAATCGCACATATCCAGGCTGACGCCAAGGCACAGGCCGATGCGATACTGGCTCAGGCAGAGCAGCAGTGCGCAGAGATCCGCCGGGACTATGAGATAAAGGCAAAGGACGCTTACGCCGAGAAGATCCGCCTCGGCGTCAAGTCGAATCAGGACAAGCTTGACAGCGTAGAGCGCCTGACCCGCATGGAGAGCAGGAAAGCCATCCTCGCTCTCAAGCAGGAGATGGTCTCCGCGGGCTTTGACAAGGCCGTGGAAGAGCTTATCGCGCTGCCGCAGGAGAAGTACATTGCTCTGCTTGCAAAGCTTGCCTCTCAGGCCTCCTCCACCGGCGATGAAGAGATCGTGCTCAACGCGCGCGATAAGGCTGAGATAGGCGCGGCGGTCGTCAAGGCTGCCAACGCCCTTCTCCCCGGCGGCAAGCTCACGCTTTCCGACGATACCGGCGACTTCAAGGGCGGGCTCATCCTCCGCCGCGGAAGCATCGAGGCCAACTGCACCGTCGAGCTTCTGGTGGAGCTGTGCCGCGGCGATATGTCCGCGCAGCTTGCCGGAGTTCTCTTTGAATAACGGCCCGGCCGTAAATCCCGAAACAGGGAGGGAAAAAATTGTCAAATAAAAAAGAAGCGTATCTCTGCACCTCCGCAATGCTTCGCGCGCGGGAGCCGCGGCTCCTGAGCAATGAGAAGGCGGAGCGTATGCTGGATGCCGCCGCCTTTGAGGACGCCGCGAAGCTCCTGACCGACTGCGGGTACCCCGACATGTCGGCAATGAGCGCGGGCGAAATTGAGGAGACTCTGGCGGAGCACCGCTCGGCAATTTTCGAGGAGCTGGGTAAAATGGCGCCCGACAGCGCGCTTACGGATATCTTCAAGCTCAAGTACGATTACCACAACGCCAAGGCCATCATCAAGGGCGAGGCGATGGGTCAGGATGCAAAGCATCTGCTCAGCGATTCCGGGCGCATCCCGGGGCTGAAGCTGCTTGAGCTGTACAATGAAGAGAAGCGCATCATGCTGCCGGAGACGCTGGCAAACGCCATGGAGGAAGCCAAGGCGACTCTTGCCCGCACCGCGAATCCCCAGCTTGCCGACTTCGTGCTCGACAAGGCATACTTCACCGAGCTTCGCGCCGCTGTCGACAAGGTGGACAGCCCGTTCCTGCGCGGCTACGCCGCCATCCTCATTGACAGCGCGAACCTCCGCAGCGCCGTGCGCACCCTGCGCATGGGCAAGGGGCAGGACTTCCTGCGCGAGGTGCTCATACCGGACGGCAACGTCGGCGCGGAGCGCGTCGCGAACGCCACGGATAAGGACAGCCTTGCTGCTCTCTATGCCCACAGCGCGCTTGAGAAGGCCGCCGTTCTCGGCGGTGAGGCGCTCGCCGGCGGCAGCATGACGGCCTTCGAGCTTGCCTGCGACAACGCCGTGAACGACTACCTCAAGGGCGCGCGCCTCATCAGCTACGGCTGCGAGGTGCCGGTCGCCTATATGGCGGCGGTCGAGGGCGAGATAACCGCGATCAGAATGATCCTCACGGGCCGGCTTGCGGGCGTCCCCTCGCAGACCATCCGGGAAAGGCTGCGTGATCTGTATGTATAAAATAGCTGTCATCGGCGGCAGAGACACCGTCATGGGCTTCAAGGCTCTCGGCCTTGAGACATACCCCGCGGCGGACGGCGCGGATGCAGGCAAGCTCCTCAAGAGCCTCACCCGCGAGAACGACGATTACGCCATCATCTACATTGAGGAAAACTTCGCCGCGCAGATCCAGGCGGAGATAGACAAATTCAAGGACAGCCCCACCCCGGCGATCATCCTGATCCCCGGCCGCGAGGGCTCCATAGGCCTCGGCCAGTCGGCTCTGAGAGCGGCGGTCGAGCGTGCCGTCGGCACGAATATTCTGGGAGACTGATCCTCCCCATATCAATCCGAAAGCCGCGGCAGCAAGATGCGCGGTTTGGAAAGGAACATGTAAATGAGCGGAACTATAACAAAGGTTTCCGGACCGCTTGTTGTGGCCGAGGGTCTGGCGGACGCCAACGTCTCCGACGTTGTGCGTGTCGGCTCTCAGCACCTGATAGGCGAGATCCTTAACATGACCGGCGACAAGGCCTCCATCCAGGTCTATGAAGAGACCTCCGGACTTGGCCCCGGCGCCGAGGTCATCACCACCGGTATGCCGCTGTCCGTCGAGCTTGGACCCGGCATGCTGGACAATATCTATGACGGTATCCAGCGCCCCCTGCCCGAGATGCGCAAGCTCTCCGGCGACTGCATCGCAAGAGGCATCGACGTTCCCGCGCTCAACCGCGAGAAGAAGTGGGAGTTCGTCCCCGTCGCAAAGCCCGGCGATAAGGTGCGCGCGGGCGACGTGCTCGGCACCGTCCAGGAGACGAGCGCGATCCTGCATAAGATCATGGTCCCGAACGGCATCGCCGGCGAGGTCGTCAGCATCGAGAGCGGCGAGTTCACCGTCGAGCAGACCGTCGCCGTCGTGAAGGACGCGAAGGGCGCAGAGCACAAGCTCAACATGATCCAGCGCTGGCCTGTCCGTATCGCAAGACCCTATGAGAAGAAGTACGTCCCCAGCCGTCCCATGAACTCCGGACAGCGTATCATCGATAAGCTCTTCCCGATTGCCAAGGGCGGCACGGCTGCCGTCCCCGGCCCCTTCGGTTCCGGCAAGACCGTCGTGCAGCACCAGCTCGCGAAGTGGTCTGATGTGGACATCGTCGTCTACATCGGCTGCGGCGAGCGCGGCAACGAAATGACCGACGTTCTTATGGAGTTCCCCGAGCTGAAAGACCCGCGCAACGGCGAACCGCTGATGAAGCGTACCGTGCTTATCGCGAACACCTCCGATATGCCCGTTGCCGCGCGTGAAGCCTCTATCTACACCGGTATCACCATCGCCGAGTATTTCCGTGACATGGGCTATGACGTCGCCGTTCTGGCTGACTCCACCTCCCGCTGGG
>OIWM01000033.1_pt1 | contig 146647 bp, 128 predicted proteins | sample 1587451 | NCBI WGS metagenome assembly OIWM01 (sample SAMEA3888907, study PRJEB22519) | human gut metagenome | biome: human gut; feature: human-associated habitat; material: faeces | place: Denmark | collected 2011 | reverse complement strand
ATTTGTTATTGCGGACCCCAAAGGTATTGTCCAATCCTCCATCCGGCAGAAAGAAAGGCGCGTTATCCATCAAGCGATCATGCAGGAAAGCCATGGCTTTTTCGTCTTTGAAAAGGAAAGCGCATTTAACAAGAGCGGGGATGGATTCTTCTAGGCCATACCCCATATCGATGGAACGACAGCCCTTCTTGGAAATCGCATCGTGGTTTTTGGATTCCCCATAGAAGAATCCAGACTCGCTAAAATGAGCAAAGGAATAATCGAAAAGATGGCGGGAACGTTCTAAATATTTGGACTCTTTTAAATATTGCCCCGCAAGGCACATCGCATAGGCGTTCGTCGTGCAATAATTGATGTTGGGGCGAGAATGCTCATCGAGATTTTCGTAAAGCCAATTGGACATGCGTTTGGCTTGGGATAACAAAGAGGAACGGAATTCTTCGTCCAACAAATCACCAAAAGAATTTAAGCTTTCAAAGACCGCGATCGTGAGAAAAACGGTCGTATACGGCCAAGCGGCCTGGGCGTCGTTATAAAGAGAACCATCCGGGCATTCGAGTTGTTTGCCGTATGCAAAAGCGAGCTTTGCCCCTTTTAAATAACGCACGTCTCCCGTCTTTTTATATAAAACCCCAAGGGGATAAATCGCATCGGGAGTCCGTCCATGAATCATTTTGCAACTGGGGCAAAGGAATCCGCCTTGGAAGGCTTCCTCCCCTTCTCGAATTTGATGGGCGAGTAAACCCTCGCCCCATCTTTTTAGCAAATCAAAATAGATGTTATTCATGGAATGGGTTCTTCCTTTTAAGCCAGATATTTGGAGAACACGATATCGATGTAATGGGTTTTCCCTTGCTCGGGGACTTCGATTTCGAGGATCGCTTTTTGCTTGCTTCCCACGACTTCGTCCACTTCAAAGGAAAGGATGTATTCCTGGCTATGGGCCATCGGGGTCATCGCCGTCCAACAGGGAACGGAGAAAGAAAATCCGGATTCCTTGGTGAAACAGCCTTCTGGAACGTGGAGGAGGACATTCGCGGTTAGGGGTTCATTGCCGTAGGCCTTGACGTTATTGACGAGGGTCAAACCGATATGTTTGGTTTCTCCTGCGTTGAGGTTAAGCCCATCGATATAACGAACAATCGCTGTGATGGATCCGCGGTGAACCGCAAAGGCATTGGGTTTTAAGGAAAGACGTAACGCGCGGATATCATCCTGCTCGTTATTTTCCGCCCAGGGACGGTCCAATAAGGAAGATAAGTTCCTTTCCAGTTCGGTGGGTCCGTCGGTGAATTCGACATCTAATCCCGTTAAGTGGTCCGTATAGACTCCATTGCCGTTAAAATAGCAGCAAATCTCCGCCATTCTGCCTACGCGTCGGACCAAGTCGTCGATGGTCGAGGGGATACGGGGAGAGGTTCCTACATTGATGGAGCAGGTCACGATGCGGTTGCCAATGTAAGCGACCCAATCTTCGGGAAGAACCTTGGTTCCGTGCATGATGCCCATAAGAGCGCCGATCGTAGCCCCCGTGCAGTCCGTGTCATCTCCGCAATTGACCGCGATAAGCAAGGATTTCTTATAATCGCCTTCTCCATAAAGCAAGCCAATCAAAACGAAGGCGATGTTACTTGGAGCTTGGAACCAGCCATCTCCGATATCGGCGTTGAGTTCAACAATGGCGTTGCGCACTTCTTGCCATGTCTTGCCTTCTTCGTGGAGGCGGAGCACTTCTTTTACGGTTTTGGCGGTTCTCGTTTCTGGATCGATCTTCGATAATCCAATGCGAATGAGTTCATGGATATCGGTGATGCCAAAAGCCGCGCTTTCCATGGCGGCAACAAAGGCCTCGGCAATCGTGCCTTCCCCCATGCCATGGTCCACCATGGCATCGTGAAGGGCATAACGGACCGCATGATCCACCAATAGCGGATTCGTGGTCGCCCAAATTTCGCTGCGGATCCAGGCGCCATTGGAATGGCTCCAAATGTTAATATCGCTAGAACCGGATACCCCCGGTTCGATGCCTTGAAGCATATGGTGTTTGCAGATTCCATATTCCGCCCAAGAAGGGGGGATGAAATTTAGCCAATAACGGCCAAGGACTTCGCTATTAATGTTTTGGGGCCCTTGCATTTCCAAGGCTCTTAGCCAAATGAGTTGCAAGTCTAAATCATCGTTAGGAAGCGGCTGTCCCTTGAGGGTAGAAAACCCTTTCACATCCAAAATCTCTCGTTTTCCTTCGGTAGGTCCTCCGATAGTTCCCCCAATGTTCTTGCCAATAAAGCAAGCGCGGACCTTATCGATATATTCTTTTCGATTCAGCTTCATAAACGAATCTCCTTTTCACCAATGTCAAAAATACTTCACGGAACTAAAAGCGAATACTCGTTTGCCCTTTTGTATTTGCCATGGAAATATCCCTACGGCTCAAAGCCATCTTTATCATAGAGCAAGCAGGCGAATCGTCCAAATAAATGGGCATTGTCAATAGATGGGAGATAAAAAAACGAATACAAACGTTGCTAACGACGGGGTTTGGCTTTGTTTTGTAACAACTTTATAGGGAAACAAATACATACCGGGCAAATTCCAGGAACGTTTGGATTCTTTATCCCCTATAATGGGTTATCAGCCCTAGGAGAAAACCATGGATTATTCCTATGTTAATGATTTCCGTAAACTCGGTTTTGGGATGTTCGTTCATTTTGGTCTTTATAGCGTTCTTGGCAAAGGAGAATGGCATTTTCAATATACCCGCGATAGCCGCATAAGCGATGAAGTTGCAATGGAACGATATATCGAAAAAACCTTCCCTCGTTTCAAAGTTGCCCCAAACTGGGCGAAAGAGCTTTGCAAAACCGCGAAGAAAGCCGGTTGCCGTTATGTGACCTTAACCACCCGTCATCACGAAGGCTTCTCTCTTTACGATACCTGTGGGCTCAATGAATTGGACGCGCCGCACTCCCCGACTCAAAGGGATTTGGTGCAGGAATTCGTCGACGCCTGCCGTGAATATGATCTTCTCCCCGTTTTCTACCATACCGTCATCGATTGGTGGCAAAAGGATTTCCGAAGTGGGAATTTCGAAGCTTATTTTGCTTATCTAAAACGTTCCATCGAAATCCTTTGCACCCGTTATGGGAAAGTCGGGGGGTTCTGGTTTGATGGGACTTGGGGACTCCCCCAAGGAATCACCTTTCCCGAAGAAATCTACCAAATGATCCATGCTTTGCAGCCTCGAGCCATCATCACGAATAATACCGGGTTGTCCGCATGCGGAGAAAAAGGAGGGGAAGAAATCGACTGCGTCACCTTCGAAAAAGGAAAAGCCTTTCCGATCTCTTCTTCCGCCGCTCGGCCGATTGCTGGGGAAGTCTGCGACACGATTGTGGAGCATTGGGGGTACGCCAAAAACGACTATTGCATCAAATCCTATTCCCATCTATTGAACGAATTAATTTCTACCCGTGCCGCTGGATGCAACTTGCTCCTCAACGTCGGGCCCAAAGGAAATGGGTTCTTGCCCGTCGAACAAAAACGAATGATGGAGATGCTAGGAAGCTGGCTAAAGAAAAATCATTCGATTGTTTTAGACGCCACCCCTTCTTCCGTTTCAGCTGATGGGGCAAGCCTATTTGAAAAAGACGGCTTCTATTACGCCGTCGTCCAAGATGTCCCCATGGCCGCGGATGCCCATGTCCAACGCGACCAAGGCAAGAAAACGGTGCTCCTTCATACGGATAAGCGAATCTCCTCCCTTTCCATGGTGGATAAGCCCGGGGAAAAGATAGAAAAAACTTCCCATCAAAGTTTCGTCATCACCCCCTTTGAATATGGCACCAGCATGGGAGCAAGGATTGCTAAATTCCGTTTAAAATAAAGCCAATCAAAAAGGTCGCGGCGAATAAACCTGCGACCTTTTCTTTTGCAATAAATCCGGTTAACCCTTAATTCCGCCTTCATCCATGTTGGACATGATTTTGTTGCGGAAGATCAAGAACACGATGAGCAGAGGGATAAAGAGCAATACACCCGCAGCGATCTTAAACGGCGCTTCATTGATTTCCGTGTTGACGTTTAAAATCGCATAGAGGCCTAAAGCTGCGGTGGGAGAACCTGGCAAATAAACATAGGGGACCTGGTAATCGTTCCAATAGGAGATAAAGAATAATAAGGCCACCGTCCCGAATAAGGGCATCACAATCGGCATCATGACGCGGGTGAAGATTCTAAAATGGCTCGCCCCTTCCACCAACGCATATTCGGTATAATCCTTGGGGATTCGGGAAAAAGCCGCGTAGAAAATCAAATAATAGATGTTCGCGTAGCCAAATTTCATGATGTACATCCCAATCATCGTGTCATAAATATGCAAGGCACGAAGGATTTGAATCATGGAGGACATGTTGCCAACAATGGGGAGAACCATCGTGACGATGACCGAATAATGAACGATTTTGGATAGAAGACAGGGGTATTTGCTTGTTAAATAAGCAACGGTCGCCGTCACCGCAGTTTGGATAAGCGCACAGCCCCCGGCATAAAGTAAAGAATAGAGGAGCATCTGCTCGAAATAAACGTAATGGGGGCTACCTCCACGGGAGACGCGGACGCGCATTTTGGTGAAGACGTAGAGGTAATTATCAAAGGTAAACGCGTTCTTCCCCAGGAATACCGTGGGGTTTCTTAAATAGGAATCCGCGGTTTTAAAAGACGAGAACAAAGCCCAGGCAATAAGCAATAGCAATCCAATCGAATAAAGGGAGAGGATGATGAAAACACTCACGTCGAAGGCATTGAAATGGATTTTGTGGCGACGGGCGAGATGATTGTTTGATTGTTTCATCTTCTAGTCCTCCCTCGGCCCAAAGCGATTGAGCAAATAACGGGCCCCAAACGTTAAGGGGGCGACGATAAGAGTCAAGATGACCCCATAGGCGGAGGCAATCGGATAGGAGACTGGGTTTTCTTGCCCAGTTCGAATGATAAGCATGAATTGATAGTAGCCTAGCGTCTGCATCTGAGCCGGTGCATTGCCCGCGTAGAAGGAGAATAAATAAGCTTGGCTGCTCGCGGTTGCCGCTAAAGAAATAATGAAGAGGGAGACTAACGTCTTCCAGCATCCGGGGATCATGATGTTCCAAAAGATTCGGAATTCGCTCGCCCCATCGACTTTCGCCGCTTCAATAACAGCAGGAGAGACGTTGGACATCGCATTGAGATAAAGAAGAATGGATCCGGAAAAGCCAATCCAAACGTAGAAAACAATCAAGGTCAATAAAGCTTTGGGGGCATCCCCACCTAAAATCGTCACCAATAAGTCGTCTTTAGTCAGGATTTGCAATATCCGGACTAGTTCATCGTCGACAAAATAATTGAAGAAGATGACGAAGACCATGGAACAAACGATGGAAGGCAAAAAGAGAACGACTTTGAAGAACCCTGCAAACAAAGCCTTCTTATGGATGTAATAGCCAAAGAGAAGAGACAGGGGCATGATAATCAAAATATCCACGAGGAAGAATAGCATCGTGTTGCGGATGCAAACTTGGATCGTGTGGCCCGGGTCATTCACCAAAACGTCCCAGATTTCAGCGAAATTAGCAAACCCTACCCAAGAACGGACTTCCTTGCCTCCAAAATTGGAATAGCTTTGGAACGCCAAAAGGACGGAATTGAAATTCACAACGATATAGAAAATCACAAATTGGAGGATCGGGAGGGCAATCATCAGCCCATAAAAGAGTTTCCCCTCCCGGTTGAACCAACCGACTTGTCCTTTCTTTTTCGCTTTCGCTACCATATCCGTCCTTTTCTAAAGGGTCTTATTTGCCCCAAGAAGTCACGTAATATTTATTGATTTTGGCAAAGAGATCCGTCCCAGAATCCTCGGGATTATTGGAGAAATAGACGAAGGGATTGTCGTTAGAAGCGTCGATGGAGAAACCCCATTTGCGGTAGCTTAAAGCTCCGGCTTTTCTCGAAGCGGCTTCCGTTTGGGGACGCCAATCCAAATGCTTGGTGTTGGGGGCGCTATAATATTGATAGACGCGATTCCCAAAATAGCTCATGTTGCTTAAGGTTTCTTCGGCGAGGTCGGCTTTGAGGAAACGAACCATATCCGTATATTCGGAGAAGATGTTGATCATGCGGTCGGAATTGAGATAGCCAAGGAAGGTCTTCGCCGCTTCTTGGAGGTTCTTAGGGCAAGCCGCGTTGATAAACATGGAGGAATCGCGGTCGGAAAGGGTTAAATTATCCTCCCCGATTTGAGCAGAAGTCGCGTGGGGCAAAGGAAGGATACCAAAGCGTTTGGTCTTCTTGTCATTGCCTTGATAGGACGGAGTGGCTTCTGAATTCCACCACGCCCCTTCCACTAACATGCCGATAGGCTTGCTAACCAAAGTGGGGTCATCGGTTCCGTTGATGAAATAGTTTTGGGCCGTCGTGTGCATGAAGGACGGCTTCATACCTTCTGCGAGGTAATAGTCGCGGTTGCTCATGATCATCTTGGCGAAATTGCAGGCATCCAATAAGCCCTTCTGTTGATGGACTTTATAGACGTTATCCCCATTAACGGACAAATCGGGGGCATAAACGTATTCCCCTTGGTCCATTTTGGGACGATAGGAAGAATCCAAATCTAGCAGTCGGGTGGAGGTGCCAGAAAACGTCAAAGCATTCCGGGCTTCTTCGTAGCCAATAGAAGAATTCCAAAGATTCAAGGCCAAGGAAACCAAATATCCTTTTTCAAAGCCGTTCCAGGCAATCGGAGTCACCGATTCGCTGGACATATAAGTCAATAAGGCGTGGAAATCCGCGTAGGTTGCAGGAAGTCCATCGTCCCAAGAATAATCGACTCCATCGATGACACCGGTTTTTCCATCCGGGCCCAAGGAGCGTTTTTCCGAGGCGTCTTGAACAAAGAGTTCGCTTACTTTCTCGTAGGAACCAAGGTCGGCTTCGCTGAACCCTTCCGCGGTTTTACCTTCTGCGAAATAGAATCCTTTATCCTCAAAGAGATCGACGTTGTAATTGATGCCGCAAGAACTGTCGTAGAAGGGGATGGCATAATATTTCTTGCCTCCGCCTTCGCCAAGACCATAGAAATTTTTCGAAGCATCATAAAATTTATTCTCAATGGACTTGTTCTCTTTTTCCGTCGCATTAATCGGCGCGGGATTGGTGACAACGTCCGTCACATCCAACATGACGTTTTTCGCGGCAAATTGGAAATAATCGACGTTTTCCATCACGAAGACTTGGTAGGGCGAAGCCGTAATCGCATCCACTTGGATGATTTGTTTTTCAAAATCTTTTTGGATTTGGATGCCTTTTTTTCCTGGCTCAAAGGAATAGTCGGCAAAATCTTTTTCAAAAGCATCGCAGACTTTATCGATCCATTCGCGACGGAGACCGCCGTTATAGTATTTCACTCCTAAAGTCGTCTTGGTCGCATCCAGGCTTTGGTCGCCATCCTCTTCGCGATTAAAGCAAGATCCTAATGCAATTAGCGAGGTTGCGGCACAGAGGAGAAACGGAAGCGCTTTCATTTTATGGGACATCGGATTTCCTTTCCTTCGTGGAACCCACGAAAAACAATCGATATTCTTGGTTTCTTTCATTGTATCGTCACGGGGGCACTTCATCAAAGACGTTCTTGTTGCCACCCGATACAATTTTGTAACATTTACAAATTTAACTTTTAGAACAATTTTGTTATTTGCCCTGTATTTGTCGAAAGTTTTTTAGAATTTGATAAAAATTCGTTTTAATGGTTTTATAGCACCGGCAAGGGACGTTGGGGCTTCGTTTTCTTCTTCTTTTTCGACTCCTCCCGACTTGGTTAACTTCTAAACCGGGAGGAGTCGCTTTTTATTTTGCTTAATGGCAGTAGATCGGAGTCGAATAGACCGTCGCCTTACTTTCGGCACTCCAAGTCCATAGACCGCCAAATTCCATCTTCTCAAAATAAGCAGAGGTCGCAGGCATCCAGGATAAATCCGTGGGTCGATAAGCATTTGTTTTATTAACAAAGGGGCAAACGCAGATATATACGCCCGAATCTAAATGACGAACTTCGATATACGTCCAGAAGGTTCTATCCGCCATGGAAGGCAAACAGAAAGTGCTGTCCGAACTAATCGCCATCGTGTTTTCATTATGCACCCCATCACGGACATAATTTTCCACGCGGCAGAAGAAAGACCGAGAACTCACTCCTTCTTGTTTGGTGGTTAGGTCCACAAACATGGCCCCTCCGGTGCCGTTGCTTACCTCCATCTTGGTAACGGGCATGCCCAAGTAAGTCTCTTCAGTAGCCACAGGGCTCTTCAAAGCGGAATCAGCGAGTTTTCTCTCGTCTTTAACCACCTTGCAGTTAACGAGTTTCTCCCCACCATAACGGGCGAGGTTCAATTTGCTCGCATCGACGGGAGCAGGCAAATGAACGGTGATATTTTCTACCGTTCCGCCTGCAAGATTGCCGACGATGGCTGCTACGGGGGCATAGTCCTCTTTTGTCGAATCGAAGGTTTCGGAAACGAAATAGACATCACTGTTTCGAATCGTTCCTCCGTTGATCGTACTCACCAAGGGGGCGGAAGTTCCATAGGCAAAGCATCCTTGATGAGTCCTCACCGTAACATTTTCGATTAGACCACCATCCATGGTTCCAGCAATCCCCGAAATGGATTGATTGCCAAAGGAGGTGGTATATTCGAGCTCGAGGTTTTTCACCGTTCCACTCAAGTGAGAGAATAAAACGCCACGGTATCCTTGCGTTTCGCTATCACGAAGACCCCATTTCGCGTAAATCCGATGGCCATCTCCATTTAAAACACCGGAGAAGGATTCTAGATTCATGCAATAGGCAGACGTCGATTTGGCGATTTGGATGTCACTCGCCAAGTAATAACGTCCATCCGACTTCATGGCCTTGAGTTCTTCTTCGCTGGCGATGCGCTTTTCCGAAATGCCATGAACATCGATATTCGTTTCAATCGAAGTCAAAGCTTTATCCCATTCGGCGAAACGCTCTCCTTCTTCCAAGGAAGCAGAGAAGGCCACTTTGGCTTTATCCAGTTCTTCTTGAGGCAAGGCCGTTCCCATCGGGACGCTAACCTCATAGACTTTGGTTTCATCGCGGTAGAACGAAACGGTCCGCATATTGATAGAAGCCCCTTCGACGAGGATTTTGAAATCCTTCTTGGGGTTAGGGAGGCTATACGTTCCATCTTCTGCCCGCGTTAACGGGGTTTTGATTTCATCGACCAGAGAATAAACCGCGAGGTTCTTTTCGCAATCGGTATAGTGGTCATCCATCATTAACGAGAACGAGAAATTCTCCACAAAATAGGGAAGAGAATCTTTTTTGTTTTTTATGGCTCCTGGAATATCGCAGACGAATTCCACCGAGCTGACGACGACTTCTTCTCCCGATAATTCGATATGGACGGGACGGGTGACGTTTTTCACCGTATAAGTTTTCCCCTCTTGGAATTCGGTGATCTCATCATTGAGCAAGAAGAGAAAATCCTTGCCTTTCTTATATCCAGGGGCAAAAGAAAGGGTGAAGGAATAATCTTCGCCGTACGAAACTGCTTCATCCCCTTGGAACAAGAAATGCTCCGCGGCGAAGTCTTTATTGATTTTTACCGCGCTTTTAGCAATCCCCTCTGCAGAAATAACGAGATTCCCTTTGATGTTTTTGACGTTAAATAAACCGTCTTTTTCTTCCAAGGATTTATCCTGTCCGTTTTCTTTAATGGAAATTGAAGTATAGGAATACCCTTCTTCTACCTTGCAGGAAAAGGAATAATCTTCGCCGTAAGGAACAGAACTCGCTCCCTCAAAAGTCACAAAATCCGTTTTGGTAAAATCCACCGAAAAAACGATTTTGCTGACGCCTTCTACGGTAATGAGCAAGTCTTCTTTCACGGAGGGAACGGTATAGACGTCCCCGTTCCTTTTTACTTCTTCTCCATTCGCCTTGACCGCGTAAGAAGAGCCGGCTTCATAGCCTTCGTTAAAGGAGACGCGAAAGGAATAGGCATCTCCTTCTTTGGTCTCCTTTTCCCCGTTAATCGTGTATCCTTCTCCGCTAGAAAAAGAAACGAGGAAGGTCGCGGGGACTTTATTCTCCCCGCAGGAAGCAAGTAGCAAGATGCTACTAAGCGAGAGGACTAAAACACTTTTCTTCATAACCGCTCCTTAATGAATGGTGTTCTTTAATGTCGGGACATCTTTACCGTGAAGGTCCCAAACCTCAGGGCTGAGGCAAGAATAAGCGGATACCATGGCATCCATTTCATTGGAAACAAGGTCCACCTTATTCATCTGAAGGGTACCGTAAACATCCCCGGCATTTCCTTGGGTGACCCCCAACGTATTCGTGGAACAGATAACACTATTGGACAAGGTACCATTTCCCCACCAGAAATATTGGTTGCCGTTGACCGCGGCGCACTTTTGGGTGTTGAAATCCGATCCATCTACATTCTTCATGTTGAGGAAGATGTTGGAGGCGTTATAGACGTATCCGTTGCTAAATAACCCGGCTTTGTCTAAGTCTGCCACAGGGAAAGTCAAATCCAAATAAAGGTTTTCGAAACGATTGGAACGCCTTAATTCATCGGGGATTTCTGGAGCATTGTCCGTAAGGGGGTAGCCAAGCCCCGATAAGCGATTCCCCTCTTCCTCTTGGGTGAAGGTCACGTTATCAAAACAAAGGTTACGAACAACGGCTCCCTGCATGACGCCGAACAAAGATTGGTTGCACACTTTTTTGGAGAAAGTAATGTTAGAAACCGAATGGCCAAAGCCGTTGATTTCGGAACGGAAAGCCTCATTGAAGCCAGTCATGGAGGAATCGGCGATACCCGTGTATTCGATTCCAGCAAAATCGATGTCCCCGTTTAAAGCGTAACGAGAAGTCCGGTCATTATGGGTAGAAACCATTTGGATCCAGTCATTCGCGGTTTTAAGGTAACGGGTATAGATATCCACACTGACGTGGGTAGTCACGCCTTCTGCGGAAATCTCAATTTCCGTCTTTCCTTCTTTTAAGGCGGTGACCTTGCCTTTTTCATCGACTTTGGCCACTTCTTCGTTACCGCTAGAATAGGAGAAGGTCGCTGGTTTTTCCGCTTCTCCCGAGTAGAGTTTTGGTTCTAATTGAATGGTGTTCTTCCCGCTTTCGAGGGTTAATACTTGATAGGAAGGAAGAACGATATCCAAAATGGCGGAGGATTCTTCGGTGACGGTCACTTCCAAGGTATCGACTTTCGAGCCGACTTTGCCAGTGATCGTCGCTTGGCCTGAAGCTTTCGCAATCAATAACCCAGAAGAATCCATTTCGGCAACGGAAGGATTCGACGAAACAAAGCTTGCTTTCGAAGAAGCCGTGAATTCGATTTTTTTGGTTTGTCCTTCTTGAAGAGAAATCGACTTCGTCTTAAAGGAGAAGGTTTCTTCTACCTGAATAGGATTCGATCCCGAAGAGGAAGATTCTTTTGGCGTAGAAGGGTTCGAACAGGCGCTTAAGGCTAGCAAGGCCGCCGAGAAAAGGAGAATCGTTGGTTTTTTCATTGAAATCACGCTCCAAAAATGGAGGTCCTCCAGGTTTGCAAGATCGTCGCGATATCGAAGGATCCTTCCATGGAAGAAACCACCCCGAAATCCACGCAAGCATCATTAAGCAGATTCCAGTACTGCTCTTTTTGTTTTTGGGACAATTCGTTCATGTAGAAACGGAAGAGCATGTATAACGGGAAGATTTCCTCCACGCGGATACGCTTTAATAACGTTTCGTAACGATCGGGATCGGTCGCCTTCAATCCTTCCACGCTCTTTTCCGCGTCGAATAGCATTTCTAAGAACCGGTCCAAAACTTCATACGGCCAGAATTGGTCGAGATACAGGTCGGACATGACATAAGCCCCGATTCCTTGTGTCGCGGTGAGGTGAGCAAAATAGGCGCGGAGAGCACGATAATAATCGTAGATTTTCGCTTCGGCCTCCCCGTAATAATGCTTCATGAAGTCTTTTTCGAGATCGGCATAACTCACGTCCAAACTGTATTGGAGCTTGGCTTGGGTGTAGGCGCGCATCGCTTCAAATCCCGGAACCCCCGACATATAAAAGCTTTGGTCGAGCATCGCGGTTGCCCCCATGTCCGCATAGAATTTGTAATGGTCTTCGTAAACACCATAGTTATTCATCGGAACAAGACCGCATTTTGCTTGAATCGAATAGGCCCAGATATACATTTCTCCCGAATGTCCCGCGTATTTGAATAAGTCGCCCCAGCCCTGCAATTGTTTATGTTGAGCGGCGTTTTTCGGATCGGACATTTTTCTGGAGAAATCCACGTCGATTGGGCAATACATGACCATGACGTTGTCGTTGATGCGGAAATCGCTGCTAATAGGAACATAAGAAGAGGTCGCATCGTTCCATTTCGCAGGGGGTTCTTGGCTCGTTTGATAGGCAAAGAAAACATATTTCATGCTTCTTTCGGGATAATTCGCGTGAAGCCAAGGATCGAGGATTTCTTGAAGTTTATTGGTGAATTCGAGCTCCTGTCCCCCGTATCCGCCATATTTTTCGCGTTCGGCAACGCAGGAAGCGCAATAGCACATATCCAAATTGTCTTCATGGCCCATCTGGATATAGGTGGCTTGGGGATTCCCCACAATCGCATTTTTCATCTCTTCCGCCATCGCGGCGACGACCTCGGGATTGGAATAGCAAACCTGGGTGGCCCCTTCGTTATACCAGTCCGGATGCGCGGCCCCGTATTTGGAATAGGGAAGGAATTTGGTGATCGTCGTATGGGCAAAGGCCGCCCATTTTCCTAATCCCAAATCATGATGGAGGCGCATGCGGCGTTCATACAAGGAATTCGTGCTGATATGCTTCAAAAGGATTTGACGCATATCGAAGAGAGGATGGAATTCCTTTTGATAGGAAAGGAGGGGGATGCTGCTCACTTCTTTATAATCCATTTCCTCCGCGGTATACATCTCCAAACCGATTTGCTCTTGGAGGAAGTCATAGACGCCACAATAGATGCCGCTTCCTTGGCGGGAATTCAGGTAGAGGGATTCTCCCACTGTTTGGAATGAATACCCAGTTTGGCCCAAATCCTTGGCCAAGGTTAAGCCACTATCTTCCCAAAGGGTCGTAGAACCCAAAGAGAAGAAATGGCCGTCTTTCGAGGGGAGGGTAACGTCTTTTACAATCGGAAGAGTGACCCCCGTGGAGCGTTCCACGAAATATTGGAGCTCGCTAGAAGCGAATAAGACGTTCGCGTCGGCATCGCTAGGAACCACGATTTGGTAATCGCTTTTCCCGTCTTGGACAAAGTATTTGCCGGTATCAACCGCCGGGACATCCGAAGAAATTTTGGAATCTTCGGAGGTCAAAGGCGGCTGCCCCGCGCAGGAGCAAGCGGAAAGGCAAAGGGTGGATAAGAGAAGAACGAGATTTTTCGATTTATTCATGATCTTTTTTCTCCTTTCTTAACGGACCGTGACGACAAAGGAATAGAAATTCACGTTGCCGTTTTCATCGTTCACCATGTAAGTGAAGGTGTAGGTTCCTTTTTGTTCGGCCTTCATGGATTTTTCGTTGACCGAGATGAAGTCTCCGTCGGGGAGTTGGCAATAGAGCAAAACCGTCGCCGTTTCGGGGTTTTGATCTTGAATCTCATAGGTAGGAAGAATGATTTCTTCTCCTTGTTTCACTTCCGTGGCAAGCGAAGAGGTGAATTTTAAGGTTGGGGCGATGGGATCAAAGCCGCCAAAGAAGAAGGAACAGGCACTGCTATTGCCCGCGGTATCTTTAAATAGATAGGTAATCTTATAAGAACCGACCTTTTCTATCTTGTAACTGGAGCCAATTTCTTCCACGGTCCCCTTCTTCAAGACCTCGCCATCGCAAGAAATCGTGACGACCGTGCTTTTGACTTCGTTTAGAACGTCATATGCAAAGACTTCAGGGAATTGGATTTCCGTTCCAAGGGCGAAACGTCCCGATAAGGTTTGCTCAAAATAGACGTTAGGTCCGATGGAATCTTTGCGAACGTTATTGATGATTTGGTTATTGATGCTGCGGAACAAGAAGGTTCCCTCGCATTCTGCTTCCACGAACATCCTGATTTTTCCCGAAGCAAAGCCGTTAAAGTCTTCTAATACAGCCACTTGGTTGGATAAGCCGTCGTAAATCGCGTGCGCGCTCTCCAAATAGGTGAAGCCCGCTTCGCCAACGCTCGATTCAAAATAACGGAAGGCTTCTCCTCCGTTGACGGAGCAATAGAGCTTGCCGCCCAAACGGGTGAAATGGAGGGAAATGGAGCTCGAGAAATCCAAGGAATCGCAAAGCTTGACCGTGTATTCGTCCATCCCTTGGCCATTCCAAGTCGCGGTGAGTTTCTTCCCAAATAGGCTTGGCAAGAATTCTACGGACGTCCCTTCTTTCTTCATCGTCGCTTGGACACCTTCATCGATGGCCTCAATCGTCGAATTGGAAGAATGGAAATAGGAAGCGAGGAAGCCAATTTTATTCGTCGGTTTGACAATCGGAAGGACTTTCTTCACTTCTTTGATTCCGTTCTTGCCTTGGAAGGAATAGGTGATTGTTGCTTCTTGGGTCGTGGAAGAAGAAACCGGGACATAGGTATCTTCTAGGGCGATTTCTCTTTGACCGTTCCCGTCTTGGACTTTGATCGTGGGGGAAAGGAAGGAAAGCGAGCCGTCTTCTTCGTAAACCGAGGCAACAAAATGAGACAAATCGTAGGAACGTCCTTCGAGTAAGGCGGAAGGAAGGCAAAGTTTCGATTCGTCGGTAACAGGAAGGGTAGGAATTGAAATATTGGAGATGAATTTGGTGATTTTGGCCTCGTTCCCCACATAATCGGTCGCCAAGAAACGGACCACGTAATTCTTCTTCTTTCCAATTCGGAAGGAGTCGTTTATTACTTCAACCGATTCATTGGCGCAGGAAACGGAATAGCGGGTTGTGATGCCGCCGACTCCGCCTGTAGTAGAAATTTTTGGCAGCCGGATAAGGTCTCCCATGGAGGCAGTCTCCGGAAGGGTACCGCTTAAAGCAATGGACAAAGGCGAAGCGATAGTAACGACTTCCACTTTCTTTTCAGCGCGAGTCGAATTGCCGAAAGCATCTTTCGCTTCGAACACAAGGGTATAGATGCCGCTAGATTTTGGAATAAAGCCTTCTCCGCCTTCTTGGATCAAGGTGTTGCCCGAATAAACGCTGACTTTCTTAGAAACCACCTTGGATTCATCATCGTTAGCGATAAATTCTGGATAACGATAGGTCTTTCCCACTTCTCCTTTTGGCAAATCGCCTTCCGAAACATGGATTTGCGGGCCTTTGCTATCGGAGATATAACGGTTACTCATTTCTTCTCCGTCCACGTTGGTAACGAGTAAATCCGCCGTAGAGGAGACACCGGTTGCATAAACCGTCATCTTCACTTTGTTGCTGGTAAAGCCCGTCCAAGCGGCGTCCCCACCAGAAAGAGTGGGGTCATTGGTGGAGAAATCACGGACTAACCAAGGCGCGCGGTTATCTTGGTAGCCTGGAGCCGTACCATAATCCTGCCAATGGTTGGCATATAAGCGGTTGGTGTCGGAATCAAAGAAGAGCTGGAGTTTGGAATTCTCGTAGGTTCTTCCAGTTAACGACGAGGTGAAGTCGCAGGCGGAAATAAACCCGCCGTCTTCATGCATTTCGGCATTATCGACGGATCCAAGGTTCCCCGTATCGAAATCCCAATAATAACCGGTGAATGCCTGCCCCGTGGCTTTGGCGCGAATGCGGGTAAATTGGGGCATGTAGGAAAGATATTTGACGCGGATCGTCACGACGTTAGTGGGACGATCCATGTCTTGGAGCTCGACGTAAATTGCTTCTAAATCCGCGGTGCCCGGGTTATGAGGGTCGGTGCGAAGTTCTAGAAGTTTCGTATTATCGCTTAAATTCTTCGCGCTTTCGTCGAAATGGTTGTCGCTTAAATCCAGGGTCTTGGAATAAACGACTTTCTTGCCATCATTTAAGGTCAAACGGACCCCACTCTGGTTGTCGTTCATCCTGGCAACGCCATACTCGGCACTCGCCCCAGTTTGGCAAAGGAAGCGGGACGCGTATTCTTCTTCCAAGATGAAATAGACCGAATGAGACAAAATTTGTCCATCCATATTGGCTTCATAACGGATTTCATAACGCCCGGCTTCGTCTAAAGTCGAAGCAACGTCTCTTCCTTTTCCCGAGGGGAAATAGAGCATGGGTTTGGCTTCCGCTTCTTGTCCTTTGAAATAGGCTTTGCCCAAACTCGGAGCAAAAGTGGAACCCAAAGACAAAGCAGGAAGTTCAGGGAGAGCAAATCCCACTTGATCCGCGGTGATGGAAACGACACGGACATCCTTTAGTGAAGGATTCGTCGGCGAATAATAAGTGACCGTATAATCGCCAAATGCATCGAAACTAAAATCAAATCCGCCCTTTCTCCCTTCATATCCCTCCACGGCTTTGCCGTCTTTTTCAATGCGAACTAGCGCTTCTTCTTTTTGCAGCATCAAGGCATTGGATGCGATGCTAGCAGCAGGGAAATGAACAAGAGAATGGAGGCCTTTTTGGCTGGAAACATCCAAATCATATTTCTCTTCAAAGAGGAAATCCTTGGTTTGGTTTTCTTTCGTTAAACATGGGAGGGCATAGAAGTTGGAAGCCCGTTCCGCCCCATCTACATATTCATAATAGATATAGTATTTTCCTTCTTTGGTTGGGGTGAAGGTGTCCGCGGTCGAAACGACATTCCCCAATTCGTCATAGACTTTCGTGGAAATCTTGGCCGTATCCAAATCCCCGCGATAGAGGGATACCGCGCGCCCTTGGGGAAGGCAGTATTCTTCTCCCACCGTACCTTTCTTGGTAAACGAGGCCGTCAGAACGGGATGGTCTTCCACATTCTTGGACAAGTCGTATCCTCCAAAACGAGTCAAAAGGAGGGAGGCTTTGGAATAGGAAACGACCTGATCGAAACTGAGTTTTACGTTATAGGATTCGAAATGGCCTAAATCATTTTCTAGACGCTTGCCATCATTAAAGACGGAACTAAAGTCCCAAACATTTTGGTAACTGCCGTTGTCCGCCATGATTTTGACGCACATGGAGGCGGGATCAAATTGCATCTTGGTAAAATGACCCGCATATTGAGTATATAGGCCAAGGGAGTTATAGCCCGCGGTATATCCGCCCGCATCCTCGGCTTTGTTCCATGGGTTTTGATAATAACGGATGCCACCCTTTACGCCTTTATATTCCACGTATGCCTCGCTATAGGAAGCATAGGAATTCACCCCGAAACGGAACGACTTCTTCGTCGCTTCATCCTCGAATTCCAAGGTGTAATGATTCACCGTTGGGCTGCCAGACTCCTTTACGGCAAGAATGTCTGCGGAAAAAGTACCGGACATGGGGGCTTTGAAACGAGCGGACACGCCACTATCAAACCCATAAAGCAATAAACCCGTTTGTTTGGAATCCGGATCAAATTGCTGTGCCTTGGCCTTCATCCCCGCAGAGAGATGGAAGAGTCCGCCGGTATCTCCGCTTGCAAGCAATGCTTCTTGACCAGGATTTAACCCAATCGAGAGGGGTAAAGCAGCGAGGCCGAAGATGAATAGTCCTTTATTGTGCTTCATGGTTTACCTCCCAGAATAACGGTTTTCTTCTTTTTCAAGTTCGGAAAGAATTTCTTCTACGGTGGTCGTAGCTAACGAGATGTAACGATCGCCACATCCATAATAGATATAGAGGGTGCCGTCTTTATTCACCCAACCCGTGGGGAAGACGCATCCCGGATACATCTCGCTGAATTCAAACGGGGCCTCCGGTTCCATCACGTAATGTTTGGTTTTTGCCAAGATCTTGGAGGGATTATCCAAATCTAACAACATAAATCCCACACGGTAAAGATGGTCTTTCTTCGAAACGCCATGATAGAGGAATAACCACCCCTTTTCCGTTTTTAGGGGCGGGCAGCCCGCGCCGATGCGCTCCGTTTCCCAATCTTCCTGCCCTACGCGATAAAGGAGTTCGGGTTTGCCCCATTCCATCAGTTCATCACTATAGGAAATCCAAATGGAGGGGTTGGGGCCATCGCAATAGGGACGCTCGATTTTAACGAACTTCCCATTCACTTTCTCGGGGAAAATGACGCAGTCGCGATTATCGTAACGGGAATCCGTGATGCGACCGCATTTTTTGTAGGTCTTGAAGTCGCGGGTATAGGCTAAATAGGTAACGGTATGACGTCTTTGCAAGAACGTTGGAGGAATCTCTGGAGCCGGTTCTTTTACGAATTCCTTGGTATAACGGTCTGGTTCATCCAGCCAATAACGTCCCACGAAATAGGGTTTGGCGGCATAGGTTAAATAATAGACGTCCCCCATCTTTACTAAACGTGGGTCTTCCGGTCCTGCCCCGTCTTCCCCATTGGGATCAGCTTCAAAAATGGGGCGATCGGAGGCTCTTTCGAAATGGATGCCGTCCTCAGAAGTCGCTAGGCCTAAGCGCATGACGTGCTGGATGTCATCGCCAGCCGCGCGATAGACCATGATAAATTTCTTACTTTCTTCGTCATAGACGACCGCGGGGTTCAAAACGCAGAAATTGTCCCAAGTAGAATGGGGGTTCGGAGACAATATCGGATTACCAGAATACTTCTTTAATTTCATTTATTCCTCCCAACGCGGAAAACCGCATTGAATCTAAGCGCTTACATTATCGCCTGACCCTCAGGGGAATCGAAGCCCTTCTTTTTAACTTTTTTATATAGTTTTGTGTCATTTAGGTGCTATATTTTTAAAAAAGGTGTTTGATTTTGTCACAAACTCGGAGATCGTTTATGATTCTAACTAGCTTCAACGACCCTATCCCCTTCGAATCCCGCGAGGTGGCGGAGTCCTTATCGTTTACCTATCACATCAATACCTTTGATTATCCGATCCTCCACGGCCATAAAGACATCTGGGAATTCACTTTGATGACCAACGGGGCGATTGAAAATCAACTCAACGGAAAAAGTTACCTTTGTCCTGCAGGAACCGTCTTCTTTGCCGGTCCTGGGGACGTGCATCGATTAATCAAAGCCGGCACAGAGAAGCCCCGTTACATCAACATCATCATTCGGGAAACCAAATTAAAAGAACTCCTTTCCGTTCTATCTCCCGACATGGAATTTATCCTCCGTGATAGTGACCACTGCTTCCAAATGAATGCGTCCGTGATTTTGAGTGTGGAATCTCTCGTTCATAAAGCCAACTTGGATTTAGGCTATTCCAAGCAAACGGACGAGCTTCTTTTCGCCGCTTTCCTCCTTATCCTTCAGCAGGCATTCGTTCAATGCATCAATGTTCCGGAAGATTTATCCCCCTTCGAAACCAAGGTGCTTGCCTTAAGTTCCAGAGAGGAATTCTTAACCTATACCGTCAGCGACCTCTGCACCGAACTCCATTATTCCCGCGTTCAATTAAATCGCTTGTTCCAAAAATATTTCAAAATCACCCCGCACGAATATCTGTTGACCAAAAAACTCAATTATGCGGCGAGTCTTCTATTAAAAACGTCCATGTCGACGGCAGAAATTGCTTGCACGATTGGCTTCTCCCACTTGTCCCAATTCAGCATCGACTTCAAAAAGCTCTTCCAATTAACCCCTGGGGAATATCGAAAACAAAAAGGAACGTACTTCCTTAATGGAAAAGGGCCGTCCGTCAACCAGTAAGGTTGGGACGACCCTTTTTTAGTAATTGCTAACGAGAACGATTCATCACAGCTTTCGTTTAGTCAGAATAGACCGGAGTAGTGTACACCGTGGCCACGGATTCCGTGTTCCAGGAATAGCACATACCGAAGTTCATCTTCCTAAAGAAAGCACCTCTCGCCGCCAAATAGCTCAAATCGTTTGGTTTAAAGGCGTTCACGTTATTGATGAGTGGGCAAACGCGAATAAAGGTTTCCGTACCGACTTTGCGGGTTTCAATATAAGCCCAAACCGTTCGATCGGAGCTGGACGGCAAGGTGAACGTTCCATCGGAGCTAATAGACATCGTGGTTTGGTTGCTCTTGCCATCGTAAAGATAATCTTCGACAAGGCAGAAGAACGATAGTTGCGTTTTTCCATCGGGAATCGTCGTAACATCCTTAAACATGGCACCGCCCTGGCCGTTTTTAACACTCATTTTAGTGAGGGGCATTCCTAAGAACGTTCTTTCAGTCTCGACAGGGGTTTGAAGCGCAGAATCATAATACTTGTTCTCATTTTTAACGACTTTGCAGTTAATGAGTTTGTCCGCGCCATCACGAGCGAGGTTCAGTTTGCTTGCATCAACTGGAGCCGGCAAATGAACTGTAATGTTCTTAACCGTTCCACCGTTTACTCCGCCAACAACGGCGGCGGTAGAAACGAATCCATTCACTGTAGAGTCAAACGTTTCGCACGAGAAATAGACGTTGCTATTACGGATGATTCCACTATTAATGGCTCCCGCTAACGGGGCGGTCGTGCCATAAGAGAAGCACCCCTGCACCGCGCGGACATTCACGTCTTCGATCAATCCACCATTCACCACCGCTGCAATACCAGAAACCGAGGTATGAACCCAGGTGGTGCAGTACTCTAATTCCAAATTTTTAACGATACCGGACAAGTCATTGAAGAGAAGTCCTTTTTGCCCTCCGGTCCAACCATCACGGATACCGCATTTAGCATAGATTCGATGTCCACGACCATTTAAAACGCCGGAGAACGAAGCCATGTTGATGGGGTTGTCTTGGTTGCCTTCGGTGCTGGTAGCAATTTCGATATCGTTGGCAAGGTAATAAACGCCATCCGCTTTCATCGCCTTGAGGTCGGCTTCCGTCTTAATTTCCGTGCCGGCCTTTTCGGTCGCGTTGAGGTGGATATAGGTATAACCAGTTTCCTTGACGCTTGTGTCATATTGCTTGGCAACCGTGATGGAATAAACACCCGACGCATCCGCGGTCAAGGTCTTGCGACCCGCTTCCGCGCGGTCGCTAGAAACCGTGACGGTGTAGTCGTATTGTTTGGCGAAGAACGGGTCGAGTTCGACTTTGAATTCGAGTTTGGAACCAATCGGAGAAAGAACCGGCAAGGTGTTGCCTTCTTTATCCGTGAAGCGGAATCCATCCCGTTTCGCATTGGCCATGATTTTTGAATATTCGTTATCCACGGCCGTGCAGGCGTATTTATATGTGATGCTCTTGAACGAGAACGTGCCTTCTTCGGAGGTTAACGTCGGATTATTCGTTTCAATCCAGAACGAACTCGGGTCATCGTTATCCCGGTTGTTGGTCCAAATGTGATGAAGGTTTTCGTAACCGACTTTATCCGCTTCTGCCGCGGTGCTATAAAGTCCGCGTCCTGCGCCGTCGCCTCGATTGTTGATGACTTCAAACCAGGTGCGGGTGCTTCCTGCATGAACGACCTTTTGGCTCGGTTTAGCCACCGTCAAACCATCGATTTCCATTTCATAGAAGAGGGAGCCACCGTTCGCGCCCCGCCATCCATTCGTGGAAGCCGTCGCATCCGCCATGGCGGCGCGTGTTAAGCTCGCGCCTTGTTTAAAGGTAATCACATCTCCAGCGACGCTCACCTCTCCCGTCACGCTAAAAGGGTTGCCGTTTTTGGTGATGGTTTTGGCTCCCGCCTTAAAATCGTCCGCGGTGAACGTGATGGCCATGGCTTTCGCACTCGGATAAGCCCCTTCGCCGAGAAGGCTGTTATTGCCTTGCCCGCTTAAAACCACGCTAACACCAGCGAGAAGAAGGGAAAGGCCTGCGCCTCCAACCAACAAAAGATTTTGTTTTTTCTTCATAGAAATCATCACTCCTTTCTTTTAAGTAAAAAGATTTCTATCTTTGTAAGCGGTTACATTTTATAGGGCATCCATACGTTCCTTAAACCTTCTTTCAAAACACTATTCAATGTTTTTGTTACATTATTAGGATTTTTATCGTTTTTACGACACGGATTTGTCACACGCAGAGTCAAAAAAACAACCAAATAGGCTCGGATGTGAAAAACAGGGTTTTGAATCACAATCCATAAAAGATTGGGGTGACGGTTTCGTAGCAAAAATCGAATCGGATATTTCGCCTGCGCTAAATACTTTGCCCCTTTCCGTAAGACACATGCAAAAAGGTGCAATTAATGAAGCCGAATAACCTGCAAAAATGTGCAATTAATGGAGTTAAAAAACTTGCAAAAAGGTGCAATTAATGAAAAAATACAACCATGAAACGAAAATACTTAGCAGATTTAGAACACTGGCTTACTTCTCCCGACCGTAAGCCTTTAATGGTTTGGGGAGCCCGGCAGGTGGGAAAATCCTATTTAATTGAAGAACTATTCGCGAAAAAGCATTTTCCAAACCGTTACCTTCGCATTGACTGCTCAGACGATACAACTTTTGTCGATTACGTTTTCTCTAATAGCAAATTGAGCGATGTTCTAGCTTACATCGAATTGACCTACGACTTTAAGGCGGACAAAGACCATCTTTTGATCTTTGACGAAGCCCAAGATTGTCTTCCCATCGTCAAAATGATGAAGCACTTCTGTGAGCAGCACCGGGAGATTCCCGTCATCGTCACAGGATCTTTGGTTCGGTTAAAAATCATGCGCGATGCCCATAAAAGAGGCCAATATGCGAAAGATACCAAATTTCTTTTTCCTGTCGGAAAAATTAACCAGCTCTACGTCTTCCCAATGACTTTCGATGAATTCCTGTTAAATGATAACCCCGGACTTTTGGATTACCTATCCACGCATTTTCAAAAGCAAATCCCCTTAGAACCCGTTATCCATCAAAAGGCGTTGGACGCCCTGCAAAATTATCTTTTTGTTGGAGGCATGCCAGAAGTCGTAGACACCTACTTGAAGAATAGGGAAAACGGTCCTCTAGGGCTACAAGCCGTTGTAAATAAATTGCAGGAAATTTATGACGACTATCTTGCTGACATGGATTTATATCAAGCTTCACCCGAATCCATCGTTCGAAGTCGCGCCGTATACCGCGATATCTATCGTCAATTAAATAAAGAGAATAAGAATTTCAAATTTTCTTTGGTGGAAGAAAAAGCCAAAGGAAGGGATATGGCAAACCCCATTGCTTGGCTGGTAACCGCCAAAGTCGTCAACCAGTCCTTCTTATTAAAAGAAAAGGTCACGACCCCTTTTGTAAAAGAGGAAGATTCCTTAACGCGGCTTTATTTATCCGATATGGGAATGTTTACTTATCAAAGCGGTTTAAACGTCAAAACGTTCTTAACCAATAAAAGCAATGCTCTCTCTGGGATATATTTTGAAAATTATGTCGCCTGCGAATTAAGCGCAAGACGGATCGGTCTATTCTATTGGAAAGGAAAAAGGGATTCCGAAATGGAATTCCTTCTCGATATCGACGGATGTCCCACCCCCATTGACGTTAAGAAAGGCCGAAGCAATCTTAATTCATTAAAAGAATTCCGCGCCCACAATAGCAATGGCCTGGCCATCAAGATTTCTAGCAATCAGTATGGTTATGATCAGGAAACCAACCTATTAACTTTACCTCTTTATTATTTGTCTTTCTATTTGGATAAATTGCAAAAAGGTGCAATTAATGAAGTCGAATGACCTGTAAAAAGGTGCAACTAATGGAAAGGAAAAGGTGGCGGAACCCCGCCACCAATTATTAGAAAGTGTGCTAATTAGTAAGTGATGCCGCCCCCGAGATCACTAACAAAAAGAACTTTGGTGAATTCAACCGGCGTTTCTTCTCCGATGCCAGCTAGTTCCATCGTTAAGGTAATTTTGCTGTCGGTATAGACAAACGAGGATAAGATGAACCAGGAATCTTCGACGGGAGCTCCGTCCTCATTCACTTCAATGAAGCTGCCTTCATCGGCCAAAGCGGCTTCCGTCGCATTGTTCCAAGTGAATTGGAAATAGGCTTCCGTCCCATCGTCCGGCGAGAAATAATGGACGGTGCCCGTGCGGTCTTCTTTGAATTTCAACGAAAGGACTCCATAGAAACCGTCGCTTTCCCAGTTTCCGAGAATCAACGAGGTGATGCCACCCGTCGATTTGGCTTTCACGGTGAAAGTGTTACTTGCAACGGCTTTGCTGCCATCGGCTTTGCTTTGGATCGAGGTGAAGGTCACTACGATCTTGCTGCCTGCAGCCGCATCTTCTTTCACTTGGAGGGTATATCCATCCGCCACGTTGCCAGTAAGGGTAGCGAATTCCGATCCGGAAGTGATTTCCGCGGTATAAAGGTTTTTCGCCGTCATGGGAAGGATCGTCGCGGAGAGGGAAACACTAGATCCTGCGACCACTTCTTTATCTTCTTGGTTGAGGCGGATGCCGTTGATGGGCTTATCTTCTGTCACAATGTGGAGGCTTCCACTAACCCCGTGGGCGGAAACGAAGGGGATGTCCACTTCGCCGGCTTTTAGAATCTTGAATTGATTTGTGCGCGCGTTGTATTGGACGTATTCGTTATCTTCTCCAATCGTTGAGATAATCGCATCCACAAGCGTCGAAGCTTTGGGGTTCTTGGTGGAAGCAAACTTTACCGCATAAGAATTGCCGACCAAATAACGGCCGTCTTCGCTGACGAGAGTGGCTTGGATATCCTTGAAGCAGTAATTTTCTTCCAAAACCGCTTCCGGGTTTTCGACCTTGGCTCCTTCTTTCTTCCATTCGTAGGACGAGGAGGAAGTCGAGGCCGGCGTCGAATCCGCTTCGCTAGCAAAAGTCGAAGTCGTGGTGACGAGTTTTACGATCGCTTCATCGAGGATCGTCGCTTCGAATTTCTTTTCGACGGTGGCTCCTTCTTCCGTCACTTTTTCGGTCAAAGTGAAGACATCGTTTTCATACTCATAGGTTTTGCCTTCTGCGCCTTTGACAAAGTCATCGAGGACGCCGAGGTTCGCGCTTAAACCATAGGCGTTATTAACCAAAAGAAGAGAGGTTTTTTGTTGGAATTCTTTCTTCGTGGCATCGCTCATCTCGGTTTTGGCAAAATCGACGAGTTCGTCTCCTTCGAAACGGAATTCCAAAAAGGAATTTCCTTCGATAGAGCGGACGAGGGTGATGTTGCCCGGATTATGCTGAACCACTTGGTTTTTGAAAAAGGAAGCCGAGAAAACGTTTTCCCCTTCTTGATAAGAGGAGGAAGTCGCCAAAGGCTCATTGGCGATGGTGTTCTTCTTATAGGCTTCGAAATTGGCTTTGAAGCGTTCTTCCGCGGTTAGTTCCACCGTCGAGCTTGTCGAAGCGGAGGAAGAGGAGGAAACCGAGGTAGCGGAATCGCTAGCAGAAGGATTCGGCTTGGTTTCGCTCGAAGAGGGGTTCCCGCCCGCGCATCCAGCAAGGAGCAAAAGGGAGGAAAGTAGCAAGAGAGATGGTTTTTTATTCATTTGTATTACTCCATAGGCGTTAGCCCATTAATCGAAAGCGTCAAATTCGGGGCGAGGGAAGCGGTGCCGTAATCCTTGAAACTGATTTGGTCATAACCCTTCACAGACCCCAGTCCGTATTCAGAGGGGGCTTCGTATCGATAATTGATATTAAGCACGCGCGAATTTTCGTCAAGTTGCATCGTGAGAGTGCTCGGAATCATATAAGCTCCGCCTTCTCCGGTAATGAGGGCATCCGCGACGGAAAGAACTTCCGGCTTCGGGACGATTTGGTTTTTGGAATTGATGTCGAAAATGAGGGGGGAGGCCGAGAAGCCGATATGGTTATCCAAGGTATCGCCTTCAATGCATTTTCCGCTAGTGACGGCAACCAAACGATTCGATGTCGCATCTCGGCTCACGTTGAAGGGGATGACCTTGCCGTCTTTTTCGACGAATCCATGACGTTTGGAAACTTCCGTCGTCACGGGGTTATAGACTTCAAAATAGAGGATGTTGTCCGCTAAAGTCATGCGGGTGACGCTAGAAGTAAGGGAGCCATAGTCTTCGATCGTGGCTACGTAAGAAGAGCCTTGTTTTAAGCCCTTAAACGCGTTTTCGACCTTCTTTTGATTCGCATCGTCCGCCTTGGCTTCATAAGGGGCGGGGCGAGAAAAATTGGCTTTGGAATCAAAGGTGGTCTTCACCGTGTAATAGAAATAGGAGGAATCGATATCCGATACCGAGCGATAGAAGGTGGCATCCATTTCCTTGAGGGTTCCATTTTCCACGACGAGATCCAACGTTTTAATCGCCATATCGAAGTTGACGTAGGAATAAGAATAGAAGAATCCTTCCGCGTCTAAGCCCAAATAACGATAGGTGTTGTCTTTGATTTTACGGAAAGCCTTCGCGGAGAAGATGTCTTTCGGCCATCCAAGTTCTTTCCATTGGATGTCCTCACCCTCTTCGTCACTATTTTCCACGATGACTTCATTATGGCCGTTGATGCCGATGATTTTGGCCACGCCATTTTGGTTTTCAAAGAAATGGGCGTAGACCTGTTCATGGCCTTTTTCTTGGCTGCGAATGCTAAGCTGCGTGGAAGAGATGCCAACGTCGCTAGTGGCATATTCCACCGGTTCTTCATTTCCTTCGTGAAGAGAAATCACGTTGTGGGCGGAAAGGGTTTCGCCTTGGAGGACCTTCGCCGCGTCTTCGCTTAACGATTCCCTACTAGTATAGGAGGAACGGAACGCTTCCACCGCTTCGAGTTTGGAGCAATCCACGTTTGAGAAGGTGGCCTTGGTGATGACCGCCTCGGAATAATCGCCGCTAGAATCCATGCTCAGCGCATTGATGGTAAAAGCAAGATCGCCATTTTCCAAAATGGAGAAGGTCGTATCTTGGATTAAATTATTTTGGGCCAAGGAAATATAGCCAACGGAAGCGCAGAAAACGAGGTTCGCCATCGCGTTGTCCGTATAGAAGGATCCATCCGCCGCTTTCTTGATCGCGCCGCTTTTGAGGTTATAACGGCTCTGGGTTTTGTCCGTGAACAAGGAAAAATAGCTGATTTCGTTGACGGAGCTCACGTAGGTTCCGCCGCTCGTCTCGGGGAGGAGGATATCCACGTTATTTTGGTTTAAGTCAAAGCGATAAAGGATGTCCTCATCTTCCTTTTCCACGTAGGGGAGAAGCATCCCGCCACTTTGAAGAATGGAGGCGTAATAGTAATCTTTGTTGAACAAGTCAAAGCATTCCACCCCTTCCATCGAATAGGAGAGGGTGTAATCGCCGTGATTGGCCACGTAGATTAAATAGTCGTAGATATATTCCGCGTCCTTTTCGCGGTCCTTCATATCCTCGTAGAAATGGGATTCCGAGGAGGAATCTTGGGGTCTATCCGTGTTGCCACATCCTGCTAGAAGCAAAGGAAGGATGAGGGGGATGATGTATTTAAAATTTTTCATAGTCGCATACTCCTTTCATTAATCCGGGATATAAAGGTCGATGCCGACTTTGGGGTTCTCTCCAATCGTGATGCCCAAGGTATAGACCCCGCCTTCGAGGACGTAATAGGTCTTTTTGCCGTTAGAATCTTTGCCTTCGACAATGCCAGGAATCGCACGAACCTTTTCTTCGAAGCGGCTCATATAATGGGTCGGATCGGTGAAGTCCACATAGGTATCCGGTTGATAGATCTGCACGTGGGTCGGCTTGTTGTTAACGATGTTGGTCGTGATCGCATACCACCCATCAAAAAGGGTCGGCTCATAGACGTAGGGGATGAGTTTGGCCGTAGATTCGCCAAAGAAGGAAAGCAAGGTCGGATAGACGTTTTCTTCCATTTCCCAGGTGGAAGGAGCCGAGAAGGAGGTTAATTCTTTTACCTTGGCGGCAAGATTGGCATCCACTTCGATTTCGTCATCGCCAAGTCCCACGAATTCGCCGATTTCTTCGCCTTTGGATTGGCCGTTATTGTATTCATAACGGTAGCTATAGCTCAGCGGCTTTTTGGAGACGTTGTTTTTATAGAAGATATGGAACGTCATCGGGCGGACGCTGTCGAGGTGTTGGAAGCCTTGGATGGAGGAGGTCAAATCATAAATTGGGGTGCGGAGGTTATAGGCAACCTGGGATTCAATGACGGTTTTCTTAAGGACATCCGGAGAAAGGTTCATGTTGAGAACATCTTCCAGGGTTTTGTCTTCCGGTTCGGACAAAGCGAACACGTCGTTTTGGCTCGTGTAAAGGAACTGGACGAGTTTGTTCTCCTTGTTCATGGCGTAGCCGATGCGCTTGGAAGAATATTCCGTCGTGGAGCCGGGTTTCAAAGTCTTTTCTTCACGAAGCAAGTAACGACTTCCTTCCACGTTGGAATAGGTAAGATATGCGGCGGAGGCCGGGTCTTTCGCATTGTATAGTTTCAATTGGAATGAGTCGTGGAAATAGGAGAGGGTTTTGGCGATGTCGTCGTGAGAACCATCTTCTGACGGGGCAAGCGGGGCGGGCATGGTAATATCCGCGCCTTCTTGGACCGTGATGTGAGCAGCGTACCAGTCCTTCGAATAGAAATTCGTCGGGTCGGTATAGGAATTGAATTTCACTTCGATATTGGTAAGGGTCCCTTTGGAAACGGAGAAATCGATGAATTCGACGTCTTGATTGCCCAAGGATTTGGCAAGCGTCAAACCATAGAACACCGAGAAGGGGTTCGATCCGATATAACGATAACGGCCATTGCCCACCTTCATGAGGTTATTGGCCTTGAGGATGTCTTTCAAATAGACGTAGGAAGACCAATTTTGCCCCGTCGGCTTGCTTTCGACCTTGTTCGAGCCGGAGAGATAAACTTCATGGGAGGCGTCTTCTTGTTTTTGGTAATAATGGTCATCGTAATAATAGTCTTCACGGCCAAAGGTATGGTGAATCCTATTGAGATCCATCGCGACGACGTTGATTCCTTCGTTGTATCCCCATTTTTCGCTATCTTGGTGTTCCCAAATATCCGCGGTGAAGGTATAGGCGTCTTTTTGAAGCGCCGGAAGAGTTGCTTCTTCCACCATATTCACGGAAGAGGGGTTCTTGAAATAGGCTTCTTCCGCGCCGGCGGAGGCCGAATTCAAATCGGAGAAAGTGCCCTTGGCGTAATCCGTGAACTTAAACCCATCGGTGGAATAGACGAGAACAAAGGAAAGATCCCCGTTATTTTCTAGGGAAAGGGTCGCGTAGACGAATTGCTCGTTGTCCGCGCGTTCTTTGAGGTTCAAAAGGCAGGCAAGTGAATAAACGAGGCCAAAATCATTGACCACGTATTCGTCGACGTTCATCAAGAAATCGTCCTTGGTGAAGGTACCTTTGCCATCTTTTCCAACATAATCGGACAAAAGATTGAACGACGATAAATCCGTTAAGGGGGCATAGGCATCCCCAGTCAATTTCGAATCGATGGAAAGTAGTTCCAACGTTTTGCCCGTGTTATCGAATTCATAGGAAGAGGTCTTCGATGGATCCTCGAAATTCGGGCGGAGAATGTGGCTTAGCCCTTTGCTTTCGAGACGAATATAAGAATCGAAGCAATAGGTGTCTTCAAACGAGGGCTCATCTTCTTCGTTCGTCAACGAGACTTTGCTAAGACGATAGGATTTCGCCTCGACAATCTCATTGAATTTCTTGGCAAGAATCTCTTTATTGATCGGGAGTTTGGGCTGCTCCGAAGATCCGCTAGAGGTCGAACTAGACTCTGCCCCGGTGGGGGAAGAGACGGTGTCATTGCTATTTCCGCCAGCCCCACAAGAAGCAAGCAACGTTGCCGCGGAAAGCAAGAGGATAGAAGCGCGTGTTAATTTTTTTCTATTCATGTTTCATTCCTTTCAAGCCGAACCATTGTAGACGTGACTACTCGTTTGGTCTAGAACTTTCCTTAAGGAAAGCGGTTTAAATATCTTATTTTGCTTCTTTTGTTTCGTCTCCCTCCTTAAATCGAGGGATTTATGCCTATAATGAAAAAGTCGAAACACTCAGAGGAAAATCCCCCATGGTGAAAGAAAAAATAAAAGAATCCTGGATTCGCGTGAACCAGCGGATCGATGAATTTTGTAGAGGAAACGAGGACCACTCCTTCCGGCTTTTATTCATTACTGACGTCCATATGGGGGCAGAGAACACTCATCACATCGAACAGTTGCAAATGCTTCAAGAACTTCTCCCCTCCAGCAAAATTGATTTCGTCGTGAATGGGGGAGACATTGGACTAGATGTAGGCGAAAGCAACGAAGAGGCAAAACGGGTCATTGAATTGACCCAAAAGGCCATGGATTTTGGAGATATTCCCTATTTCTTTTGCAAAGGAAACCACGACATAAAACCAGGCTTATTAGGAAGAGAAGGTTTAAACCCTTATTTGAATCGTTATTTTCTCGATAAAATTTCCCCTGAAAAAGGAAGAATTATAACAAGCGGAACAAACGAAGGCGGATACGGATATTACGTAAATAGTAAAACCAACACCCGTTTCTTGTTCCTGAATACTTCGGAAAACCTCCGGGGATATGACGTATCCGGGGAACAACTTGCATTCGTCATAAACCAATTGGAAACTTGCAAGGAAAAATCCCTTGTCCTCTTCAGCCATTTTTGCTTCAACTCCTGTGGGGCGTGGGTCCGTTATCCCAACCCTTTAAGTCCCAATATGGTTAGACTTCAAAATATCGAAAAAGCCTTTGCAAACCGGGGAAAAGGACACACGGGTCCCCTCGATTTTGATTTTACCCGTTCTCGAAGTCACCTTCTTCTTCACCTTTGCGGAGATTCCCATTTTAATAACCAATCTCGAAGCGACGGGTACCTCATCGCCTGCAGGCAAGGATATGGGGGGATTGATCCAGAAGATATCCCGGAAGGGGCTTCTTTCGATCTGTTTGATAAACACGAGCAATGTGATTTCGACCTTCTGGTTATCACCCAAGACCACACGAAATTATTCCGCGTTGGAGCGGGAGAAGAGATTCGCGATATCGAAATACAATAAAACAAACTAGTGGATGCAAAAAGTCGCGTATAGCGGCACGGATTTAATGCCATTTTCAAATCCGAAATTCTTTTGAGAAACTCGGATAGCGTATTGTGGCCGATATCGATCCATGTAAACGCTTAAGCTTCTGGAACGAATGTTGTCCTTTGCCTTCACTTCAATAGGCACAATGTCTTCGTTAAGACGAACGATAAAGTCAATTTCCGCTTGAGACCCACTGGTCCAATAATAAGTTTTTAGCCCATTATCTCTTAGTTGGTTGAATACATAATTTTCCGTCAAACCGCCTTTAAAGAAATCTAGCAATGGATTCTCCCCCAGTATATCCTCGTAGTAAATATCCTGGCTGGCTCCGCATAATCCCACGTCATTCATATAAAACTTAAAATCCGTTAGAGAACAATAAGCGCTCAGCGGCAGCATGATTTGTTCAACGCGGTAATTTTGGCTGGCAACACCCGCAAGACACAGCCATTCAATGGCGTCTTCAAATTCCGCGGCTCTGCCACCATGTTTGATGTATTTATATTGAAATTTTTTATTCTCTTTTGCCAATTGAGTGGCGATATTTTTATAAACGATCTTGGTCTTTGGGATTTCGGAATTGCGGTTGTATTTCCCCATGTCGTTTTGATAGGCATCCAAAATCGATTGTTGAATCACGCGCACCAAATCTGGATTCTTGTTCTTTCCATATTCTTCAACAGCTTCTGGCATCCCACCAACAAACAAGTATTCTTTGTAATAATTCAAAGCTCTTTCGTGGAACGGGAGATCCAAGGGAACATTGTTTTGATAGCATTCTTTAATCATATCGATAAGATCGTGCTCTCCTCTTGCCATCAAATATTCCTCAAAGTCCAAAGGATATAACGTCATGAATTGGACCTTTCCCACGGGAAATGACATCTTCTCGCGATTCGTGGAAACGCCAAGCAACGATCCCGAAGCAACGATATGGTATTCATTAGCCTCTTCTTGGAAATACTTAAGGGAGGTCATCGCAGCGGGGCAAGCTTGAATCTCATCGAATATTAAAAGAGTTTGTCCAGGAACGATTTCCTTCCTTTTATAAATGGATAGTTTTTTTACAATGGATGCCGGCGTCAAATCCTTAAAAAAATCCGATAAGCTCTCCTCTTTTTCGAAATTGCAATAAACGCTATTGGAATATTCCTTCCCCGCAAAATAATTCACGATGTAAGTTTTTCCAACTTGCCTTGCCCCTTGCAAAATGAGCGGTTTACGGTCCGGGCGGTTCTTCCACGCAACTAGTTCTTTAAAAATTTTTCTTTCCATATTTCACCATCATTATACTTGTTCAGTGTAATTTCACTATCATTTTTTGCATTTTTCTTGACTTAATTTTGTCGGATTTTCACACTTTTTCGAAGTTAACTGAAAATATAGAGAAAAACATCCGATGTATTGCCAACATTTTAGTTAAGTACATTTTCGGTTGGTTCTAACCGAATTTGTACTTAGATGTTACTTTCAGCATTAAGGAAATTAAAATGGTTATATACAATTTTGGTTGGTTCTAACCGAATTTGTACCTAGGAGATTTGAAATGGTATTTGCCAGAAAACGTTACTTGGATCAATTAACCGCCTCAATCGGCAATGGAATGATCAAGGTCATCACAGGGCCAAGGCGTTCGGGAAAATCTTACTTGCTGTTTACGATTTTTCGAGATTGGTTACTTCGTTCCGGCGTTCAAGACGATCACATCTTGCCCCTAAAATTAGACCAACAAAGTAACGCCCGTTATCGGGACCTTGATGAATTTGTTTCTTTTTTCAAAGCTCAGCGCAAAACCGACGGAAAGCCAACCTATTTTCTCATTGACGAAATTCAATTGGTCGCGCCCAAAGAGAACCCCTGGGTTAAAGGACAATTTTTAACCTTTTACGACGCCTTGAACGAATTTCTGGGTTGGGAAAATATAGAAGTCTTCGTTACGGGCAGTAATGCCCCCATGCTCTCTAGCGATATCGCAACTGAATTTCGCGGACGCGATTGGCAAATTCCGATGTATCCATTGTCCTATTCCGAAATTCGAGAACAAACCGATTCGAGCATCAACGACTTCTCGTTATGGGATCTTTACTGGAAATACGGGGGATTGCCCGCCTGCGTTTTGGAATCCGACGAATCCAAAAAACAGCAATATCTCAAGCAAATTTATTCCACCACTTATTTAAAGAATATTGTGGAGCGGCATCATCTTCGCGACGACATTATTCTAGAGAATCTCGTCGCTTATCTAGCTTCCTCCGTTGGTTCCGTCCTCAATCCCACCAATATCTCCAACACCTTTAAAAGCAAATTGCACATGATTGTTGCCCCAGCCACCATTCGACGCTACATCGCCTATCTTAATGACGCCTTTGTCATATCCGATGCCCAACGGTTTGACCTCAAAGGAAAAGCCATTATCAACGGATCTAGCAAATATTTCTTTAACGACATGGGGCTTCGAAACGCCGCCGCCTATTTTTTGGGCCAAGACCAGGAACCCCACTTCATGGAAAACGTTATCTATAACGAATTGATTCTTCGTGGATTTATGGTTCAGGTTGGATCCATCACAAGTACGGAAAACGTTAAGGGGAAGCCAACAAAGGTAACAAGAGAAGTAGACTTTGTTGCAACCAAAAACGGAAGGAAATTCTATATTCAATCGGCTTTCCTTATCGATAATCCCGCCAAACTTCAGCAAGAAAAAGAATCTTTCCGAAAAATCGACGATTCCTTCACTCGCGTTATTATCAGCAAATTCACTTCTGGAGCATCCTATGATGAGGATGGTGTGTTGCGCCTCGGCTTGTTCGATTTCTTGCTCAACAAGTCCAAAATCATCGATTGATTAAAAAGTTCCAGTTTCGGAACTATTTCGTCGCATTTTAGAATAATTTCTAAAGTTTTATTCCCACTTTTGGAACTATTACCCTGACGCGGCGAAATAGGAAAAGCACCATTTTGAAAAGTTTTTGCCAAAAATCGCGATTTAACCGAAAGTTTTTGCCATTTTTTGTTGTTTTATTGGAAAGCTTTTGCCATCCGATACCAAATTATTCCAATGAATTGGGCATTATGTGGAATTAAAAAGAAAACTGGATTCTACATTAAATAATTGGATCCATTTGAAAACATGGCTGCCCAAATCCTTTCGGCATCGGAGTTTAGCGACTTTTTCTACTACTTAGGGCGAAGTCGGTTTTTTAGTCGAAAACAACGGATACGTACTTCCCATTGAAATCAAATCCGGAAAGCCCGTCGGAGGCCTTCGATACAACCACACGGCCCTCGATTATTTGTTTCAAGTAACCCCAGACATCCCTTGTTCCTTTGTATTCGGCGAAACCAACATTCCCGGCGAAGGAAGCAAGATTTGGTATTACCCCATTTACCTTCTGCCATTTCTTAAAAAGAACGATGGATTGTTACGAGAAAGATTGGAACACCATTTTCTAGGAAATTCCTGATTCATAAGATGTTCCTTTATACCCGTCCTAAAAACGTCTAAAAGACATATTCAAAGCCTTTTAATCCGTTCTATCTCAAATCGACAATGTCCCCCATTACGGACGCGATACGAATATTTACTCATCCGACTTTCCATGATATAACGTTGAAAATCAAAGGGGGCTTTCTTACGGAATGAAAGAGGACAGTTGCCTCTCGCTTGCCTTCCACTACCCGCTTAAGCCTAAGCAAGGTTCATCCGTCGAATCCCAAGAATTACTCAAAGAAGTATTTTATGAAATACAAATACGGAGACATCGTCTGCTGCAGGTGGGAATCGACCGATGACGATGCGCCGATGAACATCCTCGCAGATCCCATGATTGTTCTATCCTTCAGCGAAAAGTATGGGAAATACCAGTGCGTCGTCACAACGGAATACAGCCCCGGGGACGATGCCACTCACATCGACCTGCTCGCGGAAGAGGATTTGAAGGATTACGACGACAAAGACAAGGATTACGTCAAAGAAATCAAGGAAATTTATAAGAGGATTTTCCCACCGAACATGGACACGCGCTACTTCGATGTGTATGACGTCACAGAAACGGGCTATCGTAAAATCCGAGGATCTGTCTCGCGAAGAAAAGAGGGGGAAATCCCCGTAAGAAAATAACTATCTTGTCGTGATAGAAAACCGTCAGTTATTCTAGTTTATTTGCCATTTCTCATTTCCTCTAAAGTCGGCTCATGCCTTGTGAAAAGGGCATTGAGTTCATCGACTCGGTCTACGGCTATGGCATAGCGAAACAAATGCTTCAAAGAGATTTTTCCCTTCGTTTCAAATACTTTCAATGTACCTAAAGGAATTCCGGATCGATCGGCAAATTCCGTTTGATTCCACCCTTTGCTTTTCCGAATGCTTCGCAGCCGTTTGGCTAGAGCAAGCGTTTGGTCCTCCAAAGAGGGGATTCCCCACAAATCATTTAAATCTAAGTATCGGTCCATGTCCTTATTATATCAGACATTATAATGTCTATTTATTCTATTTTTGCTTATTTTGCATATTATAGTATCTATTTTATTTTCCCCATTGTATCATGGCGTTCTCCCCGTTCCTCTCCATCATTCAATGGGAAAAACCAACTTAAATGTTAGAGTTTTGCCGGAATTCCTTTCTGTATTTCTCCCCGTTCTCCACGAAGTGATAAGCATGGTTAATCGCGAACGTCCAAAATAGGTATCCTTGAGCCCTCCGAAAACGTTCTTCGTTATATTCAATCAAATCCAAGACCCGGAGATTGTCTTCCATATCGATCATTTTTACTAACGCGGACACTGGGTTCATAAGGCAAATTTCGATATATTCCTCGTACCCCATGGCCTTATCGTGGGTAATTCGTTTTAAGGCATCCAAGATAGAGGCGTCAAAATAATACTTAAAGCCGCATTCGACATAGATATCCCGAACATCATCGAGACTAAACTCCGTGTCTTCCACCACATCGTGGAGCAAGCACACTTCTTGCACGCCATCAAAAGGGATTCCGTTTTGTTCTAATAGCTCTTTATCCAACGCGTGATCCCCGTCAGTCCCAATGCCAATCCATTCCCGATATCTCGTCAAGCACCTTCCCGGATGGTTGGCGTAATCTTCGCCATTTTCCCTTTTTTGATTTCGATGAGCATATTCCATGATTTCCATGGCTAGGTACACCGAACTTCTTCTGCCTTCATCAATGGTTTCTTCCTTTACCCCAACGCTTAAGAGGTACTCTTTGATGCTCCGCAAGTTTTCGTTCATTTTTCTTTCTCCCATCCTGGTTTTATCCTAGGCCAAGAAGGGGTAAGAAAGGTCAAACCGCATTGGACAAAATCAAACAATCAAGGAATCCGCGTAACCATTTTCTTCGAGAAAACGGTTCACCGCGACAAGGTCATAGATTTTGTTTTCGATCGCGTAACGGATGATTAAGGCAAAGGGACTAGAAGAAGCCAAGGTAAAACCCGCCTTCTTCAGCAAATATTTGCATTCATGGTTATTGACTTGCATTGCCAGAGCAATCTTTAAGCAAACGTTTAGGGAGGGATGGGATTTCTCGGAAATGATCGAAGACCAAAGCTGTCGAGAAATGTTGGCTTTGCGGTAAAGATCCGCTGGATTCTCCACGTTGTACTTCTTCATCAAAGAATAAAGATAATCGACAAAGGAGGAGGATTTCTCTTCCGTGGCTTGGTGCCGTTTCATAAATTCTTCTAATGTTTCCATCCCTTGTCTCCTACGTTAATACGTTTTTCCCTATGCATTATAACAAGCGGGAGAATCTATTTTTAATTTCCCAGTGCCCCATTTTATCGGAACACTCGAATGCTTTTTTCACCTTTCTTAAGGAGCCCCATCACGGTCTTCCTCGTTTTCATAATGATGATAACCATATCATCCATGATTAAATGCCTATTTAGTTTCAATGCCTTCACAATCTTTTCTTCATCCGTTTTCTTTACAGGCGCATTTGCAGGGACAACTTCTGTAAACCCGTTCCGATCAAAGGGTATGGTTACCATGATGGTAGACGTTCCAAAATCATAGGCTTTCGGCTCTAGATTAGAAATTCGTATTTCCCAGCCTCACTTTTGTCGACTATGTTCGACAAGACGAAACAGTGAAGAATCCTATTTAGGACAGCACTGCAACGTTTTTGGCGACAAATAACTACGCAACTATCTCCACCTTTAAGGTCATAATCTAAACTCTTCATGTTGCAATAAATGTGATTTTTCACACTTTTTGCAATTTAAAATCTAGAAAATTGCTGATTTTATCACTTTATGTTACAATTTATGTGCACAAAGGAGCGCGGCAATCACATGGAAATCAAAAGGGATTTTTATCTTAACAAACTGATAAGAAGCATGCATAACGGCATGGTCAAGGTCATCACGGGAATCAGGAGATGTGGCAAATCGTATCTTCTCAACCCTTTGTTCAAAGACTATCTCCTGTCCACTGGCGTTTTGAACGATAGAATCATCCACGTTGATTTATCAAGCAGCGAAAACTCAAGCCTTACAAATCCAATCCAATTGGATCAGTTTATCAAAAGCAAAATAAATAAAAGCGATGAATTCTACCTTTTCATAGACGAAATACAGTTCTGCGAGAGCATTGAAAACCCAGCATTTGAAGGATATAAAACCAGCGATGGTTCCATTCCCCAAATCAATTTCTATCAGGTTCTCAATGGACTGCTTTCGAATTATCCGAACGTGGACATCTACGTGACCGGGAGCAATTCCCGATTATTATCCTCCGACGTTCTTACCGAATTTAGAGGCAGAGGATGGCAAATCGACCTTGCCCCGCTTTCTTTCAGCGAATACTCGAAGGCATTTCCCCAAAAAGACAAAAGAATGCTCTTCGAAGAATATTTGACCTTTGGAGGGATGCCGGGAATGGTCGCTTATGGAAATAGCCAAGACAAAATTTCATACTTAACAAATCTTTTCGAACTCACCTATCTGAAGGACATCCTCGAGCACAATGGGATAGCTAGTAACGCCCCCATCAAGGAACTTTTGGCCGTTCTCGCATCTAACGAAGGCTCGCTCATTTCAATAAACAAAATATCCGAACTTTTTAAGCAAAAGGAAGATAAAGCCATTTCAAGACAAACCATCGAGAAATATATGTCTGCATTCATGGACTCGTTCCTAATTAGCGAGGCCAGTCGCTTCGACATAAGAGGCAATAACCTCATCGCAAGCAGCAAGAAATACTATTTTGCCGACTGTGGCCTAAGAAACGCGCTTCTATCCTTTAGCCAAAATGATAGGGGCCACATGATGGAGTCCGTAATCTATCGGGATCTTAAACGGCGCGGATACGCAGTAAACGTCGGAGTCGTTCCCGTCACCGAAGCCAACAAAGACGGCACAAGAGAGAGAAAACAGTACGAAGTGGACTTCATCGCCACGATGGGCAACGTTAAAACCTACGTCCAATCCGCATATCGAATCTACGACGAGGAAAAAATGAAACAGGAATCAAATTCCTTCCTAAAGATTGATGACTCGTTTAGAAAGATCATTGTCGAAGGAGATTTATACTTACCTTACACAGATAAGCACGGAATCGAACATGTTGGTGTCATCGACTTCTTATGTGATGAGAAATACGATTCATAACTTTGAAAACCATCGTAGCTTCACCACGGAAAGACAAACCCATTTAAGCCACGCATGTTTGGGGCCGCGGACATAAAACTGGACCGTTTTCGCCACGATACCCCGTTTTCTCTTCTACCATCAATCGTGCTTTTGCAACCGAGCGATTCCATGATCCGCTTTTCCCTGGACCAAATGAGGTAATTCTCCAGATAAGGGATGAATTCTTTCACAAATCTTGATCGTTTTAAAAGCGATATTATAAATGGTACCAAAGGGATACACTTTGTTTCGGAAAACTGACGAGTTTTGGGATAACTGCAAAATGCAAAACAGTTTTAAGGGATAAGGTTGTAACAACCATTTGGGAACTTAATCAAGATTTCAACGTGAGATTAATTACCTTGATACCAAGAGGAGACAAAACATGGAATTCCAATTAGGGGCAGCGGTAAAGACGAAAATTGAGAAGACGTTTCATGATGGAGTAGCAGGAGAGATAACCCTTCCCGTGGGGACGATGGGAATCGTCTGCGAGGGAAAAACGATAAAAGGAACAAATTGGTATTTGATTGAGCTAGCGGATGAGAGATTCCTCGATCCGTTATTCGGCGTCTTCGATTATAGAGAAAATGAATTAGAACCTGATTTTGATTAAGGGCATTCCTTTGCTTGAAAAGGCTTTGTTGCAATATTCATCAAACTCTAAACTCATCTCCTTTGGATAAGTCCTTCCACATTTTTGCCACGCTCAACGCTAACGGTGCATTTAGCTCGGTTTATGAGTCACCCAGAACACATTTCTCGCAATAACGGTATTTTTTTGCCAGACGATGACATTTATAGCGGCCCGTTCAAACGCATTATCTTAACTATTATTATTTTGATAAAAACGCCAACTATGTCCTTATTGGTCTAAGGCGCTCCGGCAAATCTACGCTTCTATATAAACGGGTCCAGGATCTCATTTCGAGCGGAGTGGATTGGAAGCAAATCATTTACATCAATTTTGACGACGAACGATTGCTCGGTTTTCAAGCCAACGATTTTGAAGACATTTTGCTTACTGCTGAAGAAATCACAAACCGAAAACATTACTTCTACTTCGATGAGATTCAAAATATCGATGGTTGGGAAAAATTTGCTATCCGAATGGCTAACGCCAAGGAGAAAGTCGACATCACGGGAAGTAACGTGAAAATGCTCTCTCGCGAAGTATCTGCCAAATTAGGCGGACGATATCTAACAAAAATCATCCATCCTTATTCCTTCAAAGAATTCCTCCGAGCAAAATCATTGGAAGCAAGTTCCGCCTTTTCCGTCTCCGACCGTGTCGAAATTGCGAATGCCCTTCGGGAATTTTATCGATTTGGAGGTTTTCCTGAGTCGCTTGCTTCCGTCGACAAACGCGAATACGTCTCCAACATATGCGAAAAAATTTTGTTGGGCGACATCATCACTCGTAACACCATACGGAGCGAAAACGGCATGAGGGTCTTAATGAAAAAGATTGCAGGCACCATCTCCCGAGACGTTTCTTATACGAATCTTTATCATGCTTTGAAAACCATCGGCTTCCCTCTCTCAAAAGACACGATCATCGATTATTGTTTTTATGCCAATCAAAGTTTTTTGCTGTTTGCTCTAAAAAACTACTATGCTGCATTCGTCGACAAGGAAAGCAAATCAAAATTCTATTTTTCCGACAACGGCATCTTGAACTTATTCTTGGCTAAAGACGATACCTCCCTTTTTGAGAATCTGGTTGTGATCTCGTTAAAACAAAAATACCAAGAAAAACTCTATTATTTGAAAAGTAGCAAAACCAAGATCGATATCGATTTCTTGGTTGATGAAGAAAATATCGCGGTTCAGGCTTGCTACTCCACGGCAGATGCAGATACGGCCAACCGAGAAATCGGACAACTAAAAAAACTAGACGCGACAAATCCTGGGAAATACAAACTCATGATTATAACGATGAACGAAACTGGGAACATCCCACTCGAGCACAACGTGATTCGCATAATAAAACTGCAGGATTTCTTGCTTTCAAATTAGTTAGATGATTTTTTTAGTTAAAAACCTCCCAAGTTTTCGCTTAGGAGGTTTATTTTCAATGTCTTTGTTGTGCGAAATAGCTGTATAAAATCACTTTTTGCGATAGCCGCATTTCGGACATACGCCGTTTTCGTTCAGAGCGACACCGCACAAAGGGCAACGGTCGATCTTGTTTTTCGTCTCGAATTCGCAAGAGGCGGCATTTACACCGCTGGTAAATGTTATTTTGGCAATATTGAGTTTATCTTTCAGCAAGTCGTACACGATTTTAATCATTCCCTCAACCGTCATTGTTTCTTTCGTAACCACCAGACGACAATCGGGATATGCGGTTGCAAGTTCTGTTTTAAAAGCAGGACCTTTCATCTTGTTAGAGGGATCGCCGTTTTTAATTCCCTGTTTTTCATATACGTCCAGAATAGCGGGAAGCAGCGGATCGTCTTCTCTGAGAATTAAGGCGTGATCGAAGTTTTTCAAAACCGCCCAAGCGGTTTTTTGTATTTCATTGCAAGGAAATACCATATTTACGCCCGGTTCAATGCTGTCTTCCACTTCAATCGTTAACACGCCGGTATGCCCGTGCAAATACTGTGCCTCCCCTTTGAAGCCGTAAAATCTGTGCGCATACTGCAATTCTAATTTTGTAATACTTCTCATATCATTTCTCCTTAAATATATTTACAAGTTTTTCAACCTGCATTTTCCGCTGTTGATCGATGATCGATATTCTTGTTTCTCAGCACCATCGAAATCGTTGTTCTAGAAATTAGAAATAGAATATTACTAATCATAGTAGAATTTTTTCAAAAGGGTTTGTCAAGAAAAAATTGTCATTATGACGTTATTTGTTTCCGATTAATTGCCGTTTAGCATTCAAGCGGGAGACCATCAGCATGAAGAGACTGAACAGCAAAATACGTCGAATCGGTCGTCAAAAAAGCGGCAGAGGGCAAAATCGCATCCAGGGACGCGGCGGCAAAACTGGACGTAAGCAGGCAATAGGTCAACCGTATCAAGAAAGCCTACGGGGAGTGAGGGGCGCAAAAAGGGAGGTTGAAAGGCCGGCATGGAAGCCAGGGCCGAATCACCTGTGGAAAAGAATGGTGATTTCAACCAAGAAATACCATGGAAACAAATAACCTCATAGCAACACCGACATTCCTGCTCAAAGGGGAGCATTCTTATTAAATAAGATTCACCACTTACAAGACAGAATTCGGAATATTCATCAACAAATAAAAAAGGGGGTCCGAAACAAAACTCGGACCCATAATTATCGCCAAAAAAAGATGACCTATAGGAGGTTCGAACTACATTAGGCGCAAAATCAAAATTTTTCACTTCGCATTATTCGAACTACGAACACTCACTACTAAATTTTCCGACGATTCAAAATTGATGTTAAAAAGTGCAAAAAGCCAAGAAAAAAACGCAATATTTTGTATTGCGTCTGTTCTCTATTAATGGTGCCCGAAGCCGGACTCGAACCGGCACGTCCTCATCAGACATTGGATTTTGAGTCCAACGCGTCTACCGATTCCACCATTCGGGCGTGGTACTTCATAACATGAAGCGTTTTAAATTATATGGATAGAGGGCGCTTCATGCAAGAATTCTTTGGCCCTTTTGGGCGAAATCCCATTTTCTTCCCGTTTATTTGCCTCTTTTGGGTCACAAAAAGAAATTTAAGAGGTTTTCATCCAAAAATAAGACTCGCCTCTTCTTGCGTTTACCCCCATAAATAAGACAATAAAAGCATCTATGAAAACAAACATTCAACATTATGCCGAGCTGATCCGTTCCTACATCCTTTCTAGCTACAAACATAACTTTCGCGAACCCGTGGACCGTTTGAAATATCCCTTCCTTGTTCCTGGGGCTTATTATTCCCATCAATTATGGGATTGGGATTCTTGGCTCACAGGGCTTGCCCTTCTTGAAATCGAGGATCCTTCCATTGACGCCTATGAAAAGGGCTGCGTCCTTGACTTCCTCGATGCCCAAGATGAAAACGGCCGAATCCCTATTTTGGTTCAGGATAGTCCCTCTTGGCTTTTTGATTTGGATCCTAATAAGAAAACCAACATCCATAAACCCTGTTTGGCCCAACACGCTTTGGTCATCAGCAAACACCAAAACGACGCTTCATGGATTCGAGACGCCTATCCCCGCTTAGAACGTTTCATCTCTTATTACGAAAAAGAGCAAAAACATGAAGAAACGGGTTTATTCTTTCCTCTCGATGACCTGGGGCTTGGATTTGATAACGACCCCACGGTTTTCTACCGCCAGCATGGCGATACCGCGAGCGTTTATTTAAACGCCTTGATGCAAGCGGAACTTCAGGCGATGGCCGATCTTGCCGATATGCTTTCCTTGAAAGAGCAAAAGGAGAAATATCAGCAAAAGGCTGATGAATTAGCCAAAGGTATCCACGAAGAACTCTATGACCCCCGCGACGGCTACTTCTATAGCGCGGATATCTCCCTTCGCAAAGTCGACCCCGACGAATGGCTGCACAAAGGAGCCCCTCGCAATTACCATTCTCTTCCGATGCGCATCGAGACCTGGGCGGGGATGTTGCCCCTTTGGAGCGGAATCGCTACCCCAGAAGAAGCCAAACGGTGCATAGAAGAACATTATATAAATCCCAAGACCCTGAATAGCCCCTACGGCATCCGCAGCGTATCCAAAGCCGAAAAGATGTTCCGCAATATCCGCTCCGGCAACCCCTCTTGTTGGGTGGGACCCATTTGGATCAACGCCAACTACTTCACTTACATAGGCTTAAAGAAATACGGCTATGACGATTTAGCCAAGGAACTAGCTGAAAAAACCATCCTTGTTCTCGGGCAAGATATCGAAAAACAAGGAAAATTCTCCGAATATTATGATTCCGAAACAGGGATTGGGCTCAATAACCCCGGGTTCCAAAGTTGGAATTTTCTCGTCCTTTGCATGTTAAAAGAAGTTGAAGAATAAGAAAAAGGCCTCCGTTACTGGAGGTCTTTCAAATCGCCTTCGCGGAATCGAGCATCCCGATGTTTTTTACGATATTGGGCGGGAGAAAGACCAAACGCCGCCTTAAAGACCGCGGAGAAATTGGTGGAGGATTTATAGCCAAGGGCTTCCGAGATTTCGTAAACCGTCAGATCGCTATAAAGCATCAAGTCTTTCGCGTTCTGCATCTTGATTTCGGAAAGATAATCGATGACGGAGCAATTCATGTACCGTTGAAAGAAACGCGAAACATGCGAATGAGAATAATTCACATGGGACATCACGTCATTGACGTGCCAGCCTTTGTTGGCGGGATCCTGGATATCCTTTAATAGTTGAAGCAGCCACGCGGGCTTGTCTTCCTCAAAGGAATAGTTTTGATCAATGACGATGGAGAGGACGCGTTGAAGCAACAAGGAAGAAGGCAATTCTCCTTTTTTGGGATCCGCGTAAATGTTTTTTTGAATATAGAAGCATAGATCCATAATTTTGCGAACTTGATGGTCGGTTAAAAAGCACTTGAGCACATCGTGAGAATAAAGGACTTCATAGAGGTCATCCGAGCAAATGTTGCACATCGCCTTCATGTTCGGAATCGTGATGGTCAAAAATAGGCAGATAGAATCTGGCTCATTTTGTTTGATTTCATGACGTTCCCACGGACGAATCAGGTAAGCATCTCCTTGATGGAGGATTTCTTTCTTGCCGTTTAGCTCATGTTGGAAAGAACCTTTGGTCACAATGAAAAATTCCCAAAAAGTATGCGTATGCATCGGCAAAAAATCACGGAAGCCCTGATGAAAAGTAATCTTTAAATTGGATGAGGATTCAGAATCTAACGTCGTTCCGTTATGGACACGACCCTTCGTATTTTCGTCATTGCTCATAAGCATTTCTATTTCTATTTTATCCATAACTTCGAGATATGGATACTTTTTTTATCACGAATTAAAAAATGAACCTCTTAATATTCGTCTTTTCTCCTTTCTAAAAGGAAGGGAAAACTGAAAACAAATCCAACTTGCTTCATATTGGCAAGTGAGTTTTTCCTTTCTTTCGATACAATGGGGACATGAAAAACCCAGAGAACATCAAAGAATTGATTGCATCGTTCCCTTGGGGGACCATCATCGACCGCATCGTGAATGCCTTGCATTGCACCTTGGATGATTTGGGAAGACAAGTCGGGGTCACTCGCCAAGCGATCGAAGGATACCATTCCAGCGCTTTCTCGCCGAAAGAATCCACGGCCCTCGCATTGCTTTTCTACTACTGCCAAATCGCAGAGCCCACTTGCGACTCTCCCTATTTGCTTCCCATTCACGGATTGGCAGAAAGCGACATTCGTACCCTCAAACAAATCGCAGCAGGGATGCAAAAGAAACAACAAAGGCTCGATTCCATTCTCAAACAAAAAAGTGAACTCGAGGTGGAACTAAGAAAGACGCAGATTGAATTGCTGCAAGAGAGGAGTTCCAAGTAAAACCGTACAGGCGCTGTTTCGCCTGCGGGTCTATCTCCGAGAATCCGGATCGGGAGATAGGCAAAAGCGCCGCCATGTGTAAGGCAGCGCTTTTTTGTCTTATTTGGATTCGATTTGATAGGACTCCAGCACCTTCATCAAGGGGCGAACCGTTTTCTTGATGACGTTCGGGGCGAAGGGATCCTTCATATGGTCGCGGAGAACCAAGGTACGGAACGGATATTTTCCGCCGGATTCGCAGAGTTTGAGATAGCGTTTCCAAGCGAGTTCATGGTTCTTGCGGTCCAAGTTGAAGAATTGGAAGGCCATGACTTGGGCCAAGGTGTAATCGATGTAATAGAACGGGATTTCGAAGATATGGGATTGAAGCAACCAGCGGTGGCCCGTCTTTAGATAATGGTTCGAACCATAGGCCGCGACTTTATACGGGGTGTATCGTTCTTCGAGTTCATGCCAATAGGCATCGCGTTCCGCGGGAGTCGCATTCGGGTGCTCATAAACCCATTCTTGGAAATGATCGACGGTCACCCCATATGGCAAGAAGGAAATCGCGTCCGCCAGATGGGCATAACGGTATTTCTCCGGTTCGTTGAAGAAGAGATTCATCCACGGATGAGCAAAGAATTCCATCGACATAGAATCGATTTCGCACCCTTCCATCGTGGGCTGACGGTATTCGGGAATTTTGATCTTACGGGCCATATAGGCTTGGAAACTATGGCCGAATTCATGGGTTAAAACATCCACGTCCCCGCTGGTTCCGTTGAAATTGGAGAAAATGAAGGGAACGCCATGTTTGGGGAAATAGGTCATATATCCACCGGACTGTTTGCCCGGACGGGCTTCTAAATCCAAAACGTGGCAATCCGCCATAAAACGGAAGAAATAACTCGTTTCGGGAGAAAGCTCATCGTACATCTTCTTCGCCTTCTCGATTTTTTCCGCGGTCGTCCCTAACGGTAAGGGATTCCCGCTTTGGAAAGCAAGTCCCAAATCATAGGATTCCGGATGACGGATTCCCGTGCGTTTAAATTGGGCTTTTAAGATTTTCGCGGCAAGCGGAGTCACTTCTTCGCGGATTTGATCGCGATAGGCGGCGACATCCTCGCGGTTATAGTCAAAGCGCGACATGCGGAGATAAGCAAGTTCCACGTAATTTTGATAACCAAGCTTCTTGGCCATCTTGTCACGAACCTTCACAAGTTTATCGTAGATTTCCTCCAGTTCCGGGATTTTAGTTTCCAGGTAGGAATAATAGGCTTCCGAGGCTTCTTTACGGGTTTGACGATGCACATCTTGAAGGAATTTGCCCATCTGAGGAAGGTTATAAACCTGTCCGCGGAAGGGGACGGAATAAGAGGCAATCTTCGAGGCATATTCCGTAGAAAGTTTATTTTCTTCGATGGATTCTTCGACAATCCGTTCGTCAAAGGATTTCAAGGCGAATTCATACATCTGGAAGAGGAAAGTACCTAATTTCTTCTCCAAATAGGCGCGGTGGGGAGAAACGAGCATCGCTTCCTGGAAATGGACGTCTGCGGCTTGGAGGAGAGGTAATTCCTCGTTAAGCTTATTTTGGGCTTTCGCATACTTCTTATTTTGGGTATCCAGGCTAAAGAGGACGGAAACGTGGGTAATATCGTCCTGAAGGGCGTCCATAAAACGGGAACGCTTCTTGAAGGCTTTCAAGGCGGCAGGCCCGTCGGAAGCGGATTTGAGTTCTTCAACTACGGCATTCAGTTTTTCAATGGCCTTCTTGACGTTAGGCACGCGGAAGGGCCATTCTTCAAACGGTGGAATTTCTTTGTTAGGCATGTTTTTCTCCTTATTGTTAACGAATCGGCAGGAATAGAGGCGCCCCATGACGAGGCGGTCGGGATCGGCGATGGTCCTTAGCTAAATAAGTTCGGGCCGCTTCTTTTCCTTCGGGGAAGAGATAGAGGTATTCTTCTTTTTGTTCGAATTCCGAATCCACGTAACCAAAATCCTTCAATCCTTTTAGTAGCTTCCCAAGACGCTTGCCACTCATGGAGACATAAGAACCATAGCTCCATAGTCCCTCAAAGCGTGAAGCGGAGTCGTCGCCTCTTAAAAAGGCCAGCAGCCCCCGCAAGGAAGGCGCAAATCCATCTACGGATAATTCGTAAATGGCCACTAAGACTTTGATTTCAACGATTCTTAAATCCGTTTTTCCCTTTTCCGAGTTCATTCGCCTATTTTAGGATATGGCTTCTTTTTTTCCACCGAAAAAACATCTTTTGCATTCATTTGAATTGATACGCGAAGCGAAGTGACTAAAATAGAACGCGTTATGGAAGACGAAGCGACGATTCAACTGATTCAGGCCACCATCGATAAAGTACGGCCTTTCTTACAACGGGACGGAGGGGACATCGATTACATCGGGTTCCGCGATGGCATCGTTTATGTTACGATGGTGGGAGCTTGCCAAGGCTGCTCCTTAGCCCAAGACGACATTTCTAGCGGGGTGGAAATCATTTTGATGGAAGAAGTCCCAGGAGTTATGGCCGTTCGCACCGAAGGCGTGCCCGAAGACTTGATGACGGATTATATCCGCCGCAAAAACGAAGCCGCTCTGGAAGCAGCAAAATAATCAACCGACAAGATAAAAGTGCCCTTCGGGGCGCTTATTTTTGTTCGTCTTGATTCTCTTCGTTTCGGTGACGCTTCTTATAGAACCAATCGGGGACGCTCGCGCAAAAATATCCTCCAACATAGAGTACCTGAACCACAATCGAAATCGCTCCATGGGCGATTCCACCCACATCACCAGTAAAAATCGCGTGGATCAAACCAACAATAAATAAGAGGAACAAAACGCAACTAACGGCCAAACAGGCTTTCTTCCCAAACGGGCGATCGGTATAAAATAGAATTCCGCTCACGCCCGCAAAAACGGATACGCCTAAACTGGCGAGGCCAAATAATGCAATCACCACATAATTCCAAGGCTCTGCCTGAGGATTTCCGCTTAAAGCAATAAAGGCCATGACGCAGCGATATGCCGTAACCACGGAAGCGGCCAAGAAAGCACCGGAAGCAATTAATACAGCGACCTTTCCACGTTGTTGACGGTTATAGGCTTTCCCTAATAACTTTAGATCTTCATCCAAATTCTCTCCGCTTAATTTGTTCTCCCCCTTCCCGTCATAAAAGGAGATTCGAGAAACGGTGAAAAGAACGCGAAGATTGATGGAATGGTATTCGCTAGGAGATAACGCCAACATGGATACGGCTTCCCAAAGGAACACCCAGGCTACGATGTCGATGAATTCGCCTAAAAGTTCATCCGACATGCTGCCCGCTTCTCCAAACCATTCATTGGTCCTGCCTAGCACCATGAAGAAAAGCAAAACGAGGCCGATTAAGGTAAAGAGAATGGAGGCGATCCCCTTCTTTCGCTTGTCCTTTTGATTCAAAAAACGATTCTTAGAGAAAAGGCGGTTAAAAGAAGGAACCAATTTTTCGGGGTCATACCCTTTGTAATCGTCGATACAATAACGAATATCCGCGTTTTCTCCCGCGGGAAGGTCTTCTACGATATCCGACAAGCGTTCCAAAGCACTCCAGGAGACAATTGGATGTTCTGGCGTAGAGATGTCATCGTCCAAAAGATCCATCACGGATTCATGATGAAGGGAAATCGTGAACGTATGGGTCTCAGGATCATAAGGGAAATCGCCTTTTAGGATTTCCATTTGTCTTTGTCTTAAAGGTTCGAGGACTGGCTTTTTATTGGTTTTCATAACTACGAAAAAAGGCTACCACCTTTTTGTTTCGATGCGTAGCCTTCGTTTCTTCCAAAAAAGAAGAATTTATTCCTTGAACCAGAAAATATGGTTGAAAAGAATGATCCAGACGAGGTCGAGAATCCAGCCGACCGTTCCGCCGAAAGCAATCCAAAGAATGCCAAGGACAAGGTGAAGGACATTGCCGTTTTTGATCGCGCCAAGAATACGATAAATCGCCCAGATGATATCAACGATGGGCAAGCAGAGCAGGATTTTAACAATGCGGGGAAGCCCATCCATCGATTTGACGAAACTATCCATGATTTTCATCTCCTTTCATGGGGTAAATATACTACGATATCCGCTAAATAAAAGAGGAAATATCAGCAGTGAAGAATCCGATTAATTTTGTCCATTGGGAATGGGATTGATTAGATTATTTCAAGCCAAGAAAAAGATTTTCACGGCAGTTGGCCATTACATAGCCTTGACGGTTATAAACGTCGTGGCGATTGTAGTGGAATGGGGTGCCATCTGGTTGAACCATGATACCACCAGCTTCGGAAAGGATAATATCGCCAGCGGCAACGTCCCATTCTTTCGTTCCCGCGCCTTTGCGAACGAAAAAATCTTTGCTTCCGTCCGCGATTAAACAAAATTTATAAGCAGCGCCAGCTGGTTCTGCTTCTCCTTCAAAAGAAGAAGCGTGGGTGGCATAAAATTCTTTTTCCGCTTCGTTGAAGAAAGAAATGGAGCGAAGAGAACGTAAATGAGATTTACGGTCGGAAACGTGGATAGGATGGATCGTACCGTCTTTTTCCATGGCAAATGCCCCATTTCCTTTCGAGGCAAAATAGGTTCTTCCTTGGGCAGGAAGATTGATGACACCAGCCACAACCTCGCCTCGATGAGCCAGGGCGATATTCGTGCAAAATTGGCCATCCCGCGCTACGAAATCCTTGGTTCCGTCGACCGGGTCTACGATAAAGATATCCTCTTTGGCGAAGCGTTCTCCCGTATCTTTGCTTTCTTCCGTCAAAAATCCATATTCAGGGAATTCTTTTCCTAATTCTTCCCGAATGATTTTATCGGCACCTTTATCTGCTTCCGTCACGGGGCTATCATCCGATTTTATCTCCACTTCAAAATTGGTCGAATAGATTTTTAGAATGTGCTTCTCTGCGATTTTGGCAGCCCGAATCATCGCCTTTAATTCTTTTTCGTACATAATTAACCTTCTTTTCTTCTTTATTCTACATCGGAACGAGATTCCTGAAGGCGTTGGATGACGCTTTTCACTTTGTTGGGCCAGTTTTCTCCACCACGCAGCTCCATTCCTGCGGCATAGCGGTGTCCGCCACCCCCAAAGAATTTAGCGGTTGGTTGGACGGGGTAACGGGAATTGGAACGAATCTCGACGCGAACATAATCAAAATCGCGAACGCAGAAGAAAATATAAATGGGGGCGTGACCAATTCCCGCTAAAGCATTCACGAAGGTAGAGGCATTTTCATACGACAATCCAAACGACTCGTAATCGGAAATATCCGCCCAGCAAGAACAAACTTGTCCTTCCACTTTCGCATGCGCACGCATCCATTTTTTAAAAGCGGCTTCGTTAGGTTCTTCATGGAACAAAAGATCCATAAGAACTTTAGGATTCGCGCCATGACGAATTAAAAAGGAGGCGTCCTCAAAGGTTTTATGGTTCGTCCCATAGTAATAAAAGCGTCCCGAGTCGGTCAAAATGCCCGAATAGAGAGCCTCGCACGCTTTTCGATTGAAAGGCAAGGAAAGGGAACGGCCGAATTCCGTAATGATTTCGCAGCAAGAGACTCGTTTTGCATCCGAATAATATTTCCCATCAAAATGCTCCGCCACTTCATCCGGTTCATGATGGTCGAATTTAATCCAAGAAGCACATTGGAAAATTCGACTTTCCTCGACGCGGGGAAGGCAAGAAACATCCACGAGAATTCCTAATGCTCCTTCGAAAAAACCATCTTCCGCTTGATCCATGGGAGAAATGCGGTTCAAAAGGCAGGGCAACCCACTTCCTAGCGCGCGGATGTCCTTTTCGGGGAATCGGGCACGAAGCAATTCGCGCAACCCGATTTGACAGCCGTAGCAATCCCCGTCCGGGTAAGCATGACCAACAATCGCGATTTTTGGAAATCGCTCCATCTCAAAGAAAAGTTCTGCAAAGGTATTCATAACGGGCTGCAAAGCAGCCTTATAGGATACACGGAACCCCTTCTTTTTCCTAGATTCAAAAAGAAAAGAGGACCGTTATGGCCCTCTAGAAAGTTGAATTTTGCCTTAGCGGATGCCGTGGACGTAGGATTCGGCAACTTCTTGGTCCTCATTGCCTTTTTCGGAATCTTCTTCTCCCTCATCCATCGGTTCTTCGTCATCAGAGAGGACGGCTTTGCCTTGGACGGATTCGTTATATTCCTTTTCGTCTTGGGCGTCGGCTTCGTCTTGGTCTTTTTCTTCGATGGCGCTATAAACGTCAGAAACATCCTTGTTAAGGGTGAGCTCGTCAAAGGTATGACGTTGACGGAGATCCCAAACGTTGCCAGGGAGAAGGATGGTTTGGCCAGAGAGGCTCAAATCGGTGTAGAAATGGCCGATGCGGTCCGCTTCTTCTTCCGGGGTGATTTCGAGTTCTTCTTTGACTTTGGCCCAAAGCTCGGCGAAAGTCATGGCTTTTTGAGTGGTGAGGATTGCAATGGCATAATCGATCATGCTGCCTTTATTCATATTCATGAGAAATGGTTCCTTTCTTAATAGAAATCGCGGAGAAATTTATATCACATCTTCTCAGGCGCGGAAACCCCGAGAATCGAAAGGGCGTTCTTCATCACGGTCTTGGCGGCTTTGGCTAGAGCCAAGCGGCAAGACGTCATCGCGATGTTTTCGCGGTCCAAAATGTGGCAGTTCGTATAGAAACTGTGGATGGAGGCGGCAAGCTTTTGAATATAGGCAGCGAGCTTATAAGGGGCACGCTCCTCCGCACTATTGGCAATAACGCCCGGGAAATCTGAAAGCAGCCGAAGCAAGGCAAGTTCGGATTCTTCCTTTAGTTCTCCCCCGCGGCTATTGAGCGCAATGTCGCTGCCAAGGGAAAGAACGCTAGCGCAACGGGCATAAGCGTATTGAGCATAATAGACCGGGTTGGAGGAAGATTGCTCCATCGCAAGGTTATAGTTGAAATCCAAATGGCTTTGTTGGGAACGCTCCGCGAAGAAATAGCGGACGGCATCTACGCCGACATCTTCCACCAAATCGCGGTGAGCAATGGCTTTGCCCGTGCGTTTGCTCATTTTCACTTCCGCCCCATCGCGATAAACGCGGACAACCTGAACGAATTCGGCTTGAAGGACATCCGGAGAATAGCCCTTCATCATCAGGGCACTCTTCATACGGCCAATATAGCCATGGTGGTCCGCCCCAAGGACGTCGATTAGCAAATCAAAGCCCCGTTCCATCTTGTTGTAGTGATAAGCGATATCCGGCATGAAATACGTATAATTGCCGTCCGCTTTGATGATGGGACGGTCTTTGTCATCGACAAAATCCGTCGTCCGGAGGTAAGTCGCGCCATCTTGGACATAAATCCAAGGTTTTAAGAATTCGATGGTTTTTTCGATGTTGCCATGGGAACGGATATCCGATTCATAGGAAACCTTATCGAAGTGAACGCGGAAAGCATCCATATCTTTCCAAATTTTGGAAAGTTCGGAATCGATGCCGAAGCGGATAAAGAAATCGTGAGATTCTTTGCTATCTTGAAGGTATTTGTCACCAAATTGATCTTTGATTTTTTGGGCGATCGCAATCAAGTCCTGACCATGGTAGTCATCCTCTGCCAAATCAAGAGGCTCACCAAAGAGTTCGTGATAACGAGCACGGAGCGAATGGCCCAAATGTTCCACTTGGTTGCCACAGTCATTGACGTAATATTCACGCGTCACATCATAGCCGGCCCAATCCAAAAGGCTAGCAATGGAATCGCCAACCGCCGCGCAACGGGTATGGCCTAAATGCAAATCGCCCGTTGGATTTGCCGAAACGTATTCAATATCGATCTTCTTGCCGTTTTTGGGGAGACGACCGTAAGAATCGCCTTGTTCCAAAACTTTCTCAATAACGCTTTGAAGGGCGTCTTTCTTTAAGAAGAAATTGATGAATCCCGGACCAGCGATTTCGATTTTCTCAATCGCGTCGCTTTTCATTTCCGAAATTAATTTTTCTGCTAAATCACGAGGCTTCATGCCAAAAAGTCGGCAAGAACGCATGGCAACGTTCGTCGAATAGTCGCCATGAGCCGTGTCGCGGCTATGTTCAATGACAATGTCGCCTAGACCCAAATCTTGTCCCAAGGCTTTTGCCGCGGAGACAACGACGTTTTTCAATAATTCTTCGTTGGTCATAAGGTTTTCCTTTCTAGTAAACAAATACAGGTGGAACGGATGGCTTTCCCTTTTCCAATCGCATCCAATCCTTCATTGGTCATGAGTTTGACGCTCACTTGGTTCAAATCCAGTTCCAAAACGCGAGCAATCGATTCTCTCATTGCAAGGCGATAGGGACTTAAGCGAGGTTTCTCCGCCAGGACCGAGGCGTCGAGATTTGTAATCTGGTACCCCCTTTTTTTCACTAAGGAATAGGATTCGGAGAGGATTTTTTTAGAATCCGCGTTTTCCCATTGGGGATCGTCAACCGGGAAATGATCTCCGATGTCGCCCAAGGCGCAGGCCCCTAGTAACGCATCCGCAATCGCATGGAGAAGGCAATCCGCATCACTATGGCCGAGCAATCCTTGATTGAAGGGGATTTCTACTCCCCCAAGAATCAATTTACGGTTGGGGACAAGGCGATGAATATCTTCTCCATAACCGATGCGAAGGTCACTCATACGTTGAATCGGAAGAACACGATATCGCCATCTTGCATGACGTAGTCCTTCCCCTCTTGGCGAAGTTTTCCCGCTTCTTTGACTGCGGCTTCGCTTCCCAATTTTTTCAAATCCTCAAAGTCATAGACTTCGGCTTTAATGAATCCACGTTGGAAATCGCTATGAATGATACCCGCACATTCCGGGGCAGTCATGCCTACATGGAACGTCCAAGCACGGCATTCATCGGTTCCGCAGGTGAAGAACGTCGAGAGATCTAAGAGTTTGTAGGCGGCTTTTACCAGCTTATCGAGGCCCGATTCGCTCGCACCAAGTTCTTCGAGGAAGACCGCGCGATCGTCAGGCCCTAGTTGAGAGAGTTCGAATTCGATTTGGCAGGAAACAGGAATGCATTGGGCACCTTGTTCTCCCGCGATGCGTTTTACCGTTTGGTAATAGGCACATTGATCAATATTCGAATAATCTTCAGGAGCCACATTAGCTACGTAGATGATGGGCTTTAAGGTCAACAAGAAGAAATTCTTTTTCGCATAAGCGATTTGTTCTTCCGTGAGTTCTTTGCACATTCTCGCCGGCTTGCCTTCGCTTAACACCTTTTCCAAAGGACGAAGGATATCCATTTCGTATTTGGCGGTTTTGTCTTTGGCAACACGAGCCTTGATATCTTGGCGTCCGATAATTTTGGTGACGGTGTCGAGATCGGCCATCGCAAGTTCCAAATCGATGGTTTCGATGTCGCGGGCGGGGTCCACAGAGCTTTCGACGTGAATAATTTCGTTAGAGTCGAAGCAACGAACCACCTCGCAGATGGCGTCGCATTCACGGATTGCGGCGAGGAATTGGTTTCCTAATCCTTCTCCGTGAGAGGCACCCTTCACTAATCCCGCGATATCGTAAAATTCAAAGGTCGCGTTGATGGTACGGACGGGATGGAACATATTCGTGAGGAAGTCGAGTCTTTCATCCGGCACGACAACTACACCCGTATTGGGTTTGATGGTGGCAAAAGGATAATTGGCGGCTTCCACGTGGGAATTGGTAATGGCATTGAATAAGGTCGATTTTCCGACATTGGGCAAACCGACGATTCCGGCTTTTAATGGCATGGGCAAAAACACTCCTATAATTGAGCGGGTCAATTGTAAACTTATCTTCATAAAGAAGATAGCCCCAAAGGGCGAAGAATAAAAGAAAACCCGGTTACCCGGGTAAAAAAAGAACCCTACCGGTTTGGCAGGGTTAGAAGCTAACTAAGAGAACCTTAGATCTTCTTAACGTTCTTGGCACGAGGACCACGGTCCGACTCTTCGATTTCGAACTCGACGGACTCGCCTTTTTCGGCGGTCTTGTATTCATCCATCAGAAGAGAGGAATAGTGGAAGAAGTAGTCACGGCCATCCTCAGCGTGGATGAAGCCATAGCCCTTCTCCTTGTTGAACATTTTAACTGTTCCCTTCATGAGACTCCTAACCTTCCTGGTTCATTTGGCTATTTCCAAATCAACCGCTTGTTACTATAGACCAATTCGTATGTGTTTTCTATAAAAATCAATAATGGGAACGTCTTCTTTTTTTACAAAAATTGGTGTTTTTATCTCATGATAAGGATAGAAAAGTCCATTTGACGGCACTTCTTCTTTTCTTCTCAAACCCGCCGAACCCTCTAAATTAAGCCTTGGAACTTTTTTCAAAATTCGCACGGGAGAAATAAAAGCGAAGAAAAACGGATAGAAAGCCTAAAAAGAGCAAAAACAGAGCAAAACAGGAAAGGTAAGGGGCCAAAGACAGGGAAATAACGAGGTCCGTCCCAAAAAAACGAGAGAGAAAATAGGAGGTAAATAATTCGGCAGCCAATAGTCCTAAACAAGAACCTAAAAGAGCACTGCCAGCACTTTGAAAGCCGCTCCATCCATAAAGTCTAGCCACATCTTTTCGCGATATGCCCAACAAATAAAGCAAACGCGCTTCCTTTTTGTTCTCCGCTACCGTTAACGAAATCACCAAAATAAAGACAGAGAGACCGACCGAAAAAGCAACAAAAGAAAAAGCAAATAAGACGGACTGAATGTAATCGGTCGTACTAGAAACGGAATCGGAAACGCTTTGGGAGGGGCAAGCAAAACGATAAGCAGGGTAAAGGGTGGATAGCTGTTTAGCCAATCGGGGGCCATCAGCATTGGGTTTCAAAGTGAAGACGCAGCCAGAAGGCTCTAACAAAAAAGGGCTCATCCCCAAAGAATCCAAAAAATAATCTAATGTCCAATCCGAAGAGACAAACAACGTGTTCGTTTTCTCTTGTTTGGTTCCCACTACACGTAAAGGGGATAAGGCAAAATCGCGAGAGTAAGTATCTCCATGGACTTCACTGCTAATTTCCGCGCAAACATAGATGACTTCAGGGCCATTCCAAGCTTCATAAAGGGAAGAAGACAAAATGCATTCCTGCCCAGAAGTCGGCGCTTCTCCTTTTACCTCACTAAAATCGCAAGAAAGGCGCAGTTGTTTGGGTCCAGTAGCAAGCAAAGAACCATCCACACAGTTTGGGGGAAGTTCCCCACTAGAAGAAGCCTCTTCCACCGGCAAATCACTATAGGCATCGATCAATTGATTCGCCCCTTCTTCGGTTTTGCAAAGAAAGAACTTACCCTGAAACCCCATCATGACCGACTCGGCATCCGCGTAAAAACCGCCGGAAGTCACCGGTATTCTTCCTAATATTTCGGAAGACCAGTCCCCTTGGATCGACTCCGCCAACGAATAATCTAAACCACTTTTGATCGCCTCAAAGCAGTAAGCTCGGGGAAGGCTGCATCGCTCACCACCCGGGCAGTAAGAAGGGAGATAGCGATTCGAGGGAACATCGAAAGATAAGCGATTTCGTTTGGGATCTTTTCGACAGGTACGCAGAAAAGAACTGAAGGGAACGCTTAATTCCAGATAAGGAATCGTCTGGCATTGCTGCGGAGTAGAGGGAATTCCGTTTTCCACATCTTCAAATCGGAGATAATCGAAGAATACCTCTTGATTCCAAGAGGACGAAGCATGATAAAAACAGGGGATGGAACTAGGGGCAACCGCGACAACATTGAAACCAGGAGACTCGGAAAAATTCCACGCTAAACGGCTCAAATGAAGGGTAATCGTCAACGACCCTTGATCGCAGAATCGGCCCAGATGTTCGTAACCTCTTACCAAGCCAAAATCTCCGCACAGTTTTGCCATCGTGGCATAAGGGATGCCTAGAATCACCTCACTCCAATCCATGGTTTTTGGTCGAGATGGATAAAATTCATTCCCTTCTTCCGACCATAAAAAATCATTGATGGTTCGTACAGAAAACCCGCTTAAAACTTCTACCTTACTTCCATGAACGTAGGTGAATTCGTTTTCGTCTTCAAAGGCGGACTCAAAATCATAAAGAAGGGTTTTGCCATAGCCGTCCACCGAATCTGGATATTGGCTCATCAAATAATCGGCCTCGTCATGCGTGGCGGGCTTAATCTCCCCCAAAGGAGGGGAAGACGATAAAGGCGACATCACCAAGGTATTTGGGGGGACAAGCGAAGAAAACGCATCGGTGATTTGACAAGAAATGGAAGAAGAAAGGTAGACGCTCATGCCAATACCCAATAAGCCAAGGGAAATAGCGGATTCGCTGAGAAAACTGCGAATCTTTTTGGTTTTTCTCCTTCTTTTGGCGTGTTCATAAAGAAATGAGAAAGGGAGACGGGGCTCTTCCCGTTCTTTTTGGGGTTTAGCAAGCAAAAAAGTTCCGGCAGGTTCGGAAACGATTTGTTTTTCTTTCTTTTTGATTTTGCCATCTTTCATCTCGATTCTTTCGTCAGCAAATTCTTCGAGCAGCGCTTCATCATGGCTTGCTACTATCACTAACCGGTTGGAAGATATTTTTCGCAATAATTCAAAGATTAGACGACCATTTTTTTCATCCAAAGCCCCCGTTGGCTCATCGCAAAACAAAATATCAGGGTCCATCATCAGTGCCCGCGCTAAACCAACTCGCTGCCTTTCTCCTCCTGAAAGGGTCCCCACCTTTTGTTTGGCTTTATTCTTTAGCCCTACGCTAAAAAGAAGAGAGGAGGCTTGATGACGAAGTTTTTTGCTATTTTTGGCCACGCTTAAGGCGGGCAAAAGCACATTCGTCTCCGCGTCCTCTAAATCCAATAAGGAATCCTTTTGAAGGACATAACCCATAGAAAGCAGGCGGATCCGGCTTCGTTCCGCCTCATCCTTTTTCCCCATGTCCATGCCTTTAAAGACGTAACGTCCCGAATAGGAAGCGTCCAAACCAGCCAAGATATGGAGCAACGTGCTTTTTCCCGAACCGCTCGGTCCGGAAATGCCAATCAAACCCTTTTGGGGCAAAATCAAATCAATGCCACGTAATACTTCTTCATGGCCAAAGCTTCTTTTTAAATCACTACACATCAACAAACTATTCATCGCAGAGTTCCTCCTTCAAATCGCATTTTTTGCTAAATTGCAAAGGGATAATGGTAGAAACTAGAGGCAAAATAACCGCCATCAAAAAAAGAGAGATTACAAGCAAATAAGGGATGCCTAAAAACGAGAAAAAAGGGATTCTAACGAGCGTTTCCATTCCAAATTTACCCATCAAATAACGGTTGAATCCCTTGGCCAACACCGGGGAAAGTATTGCCGCGAACAAAGCCCCCAAAATACCAACAGCCACCGATTCCCGCCCGTAAATAGAAAGAACGTCCCTTCGTTTGGCCCCTAACGCAAATAGCAACGCCGTCTCCCTTTTTCGATCCGCAAAACCCGAATAAGAAGACATTCCTAAAATAAGAACCAAGCCAAGAAAAGCCATTCCAACAAATAAACTTAAGGACGCACTGAAAGCACTCGATAAGGCCAAGAAACTTTCTCGAGTCTGCAAAGAAAACGAAGAAAGGTCCATCCTTTCGTTTTCTTCCTTCCATCTTTTTTTCAATGTGGGAAATAAAGAGGCCGATTCCTGATCTAGGGCAAAAAGCAAAAGGGACGTGGATTGATAATAAGAAGAACCCTCTTTTTGGCATAAATCATAAATAGATGTCCTTTCCCCTAAACGATAGGAAATCGACTCCAAAAAGGTTTCTTGCATTTTTTGTTCCATTCCTTGATGGGAGTAATAAACACGTGGGGTAGACATAAAGGAAAATTCTTTAACAATCCCTGCAATTTCAAAGTCGTAATCTAGAGCCACCGCTTCCTCCACGCTTTGGTAAGAAAGGGAAAGGTCCACGTGAAAAGTAATCCTTTGTTCAAGGCAATGGGGGTATTGTTTGGAAAAAGCCTCGTTGACAAGCACGGAGGAGAATGAAAAAGAACTAGGATGTTCGCCTTCTAAAAGGCAATTCTCCCCCAAAACGCGTAAAGACAAATCGTGGGTAGGCGAGAAAAAACAAGGCGAAGAATCGACCCCATTTAACTGAAAAGCATAGGATTCAGGCAAGAAGAAAGAATAGTCGTTTGCCACCTCATAATGGCCTTTGGATGACAAATATTCTTCTGCTTCCTGACGCTTTGGACGCGTCTCTTTTACTAGACTTAAAGGAGACCCAGGTACGTCCACCACCTCTTTTTGTGTGATTTTAGCGGACAAATAGCTTAGCGAACTCCCCAGTGCTTCCTCTAACGCTTTTTCATGCCCCGCATAATAACCCGAGAATAAAAGCAAGGAGGTAAAGCCAATGAAAGCGGAGACCAAGGCAATCCCGTTTTTCCACCCATCCTCTTTGAAATGCAAAAAGACCAATTTTCTTTGCCAATTCGCCTTGGAATGGCGTGTCTTCAAAGGCATTTCTTCCAAGCGTTCTGGTTTCCCTTCATAAGGAAGGATGCGTCCCTCCTCCAAACAAAGAAAGGTATCGCAATATTCTTTGGCTAACGGCAGGTTATGGGAAACCAAAATCACCAGTCGCTTCTTAGATTGTTCTTTCAGCCATTTCATAACTTTCCGCCCGTTCGCTTCGTCTAACGCCCCCGTAGGCTCATCACAAAAAAGAATTTCTGCTCCACCTAGCGTAGCCCGCAACAAAGCCACGCGTTGTTTTTCGCCTCCGGATAAGGAAGGGGTGTCTTGCTTTTCTTTTCCCGCTATCCCCATCTCTTCCATTCCTTTTTTGGCGATTTTTCTCGCTTTAGATGTGGAATATCCCCCGATTTCTAGAGGAAGCGTAATGTTATCCAAAGGAGATAACCCCTCTAACAATTGGCTATTTTGAAAAATAAAGCCCGTGGATAGACAGCGGAATTTCCGCCACTGCTTATCTGAAAAGGAAGAAAGGGACTTCCCCCGATACAAAACCTCGCCCGATTGGGGTTGGAGCATTCCGGACAAAACATAAAGCAGAGTGCTTTTCCCCGATCCGCTTTTGCCGTGCAAACAATAAAAACCGTGGGAAGGAAAAGCTAAAGAAATATGGTGCAACACCACACGGGACCGATTTCCTTCTTGAAAGGCCACCGAAATATTTTTGCATTGTAATAAATAGGAAATAAAAATCGCCTCCACTTAACATAGAGGCGAAAATTAAAATTTTTTTCGCTTTTATTTTTCGAAAAAAATCCAAAGTCGGCACATAATCGAAGATTATTTGATTGGAATGACGGGAGATTCGTGATGAGCGACCACTTTTTTCACCGCATGGTTGAAGTGATCACGATCCATCATAATCACGTTTCCACATCCTAGGCAAAGAATTTTGACATCCGCGCCCACACGAATAATTTGAAAACGCTTGCTTCGATGGGAACAGGGATGGGCCTTTTTCATCTCGACTTCGTCATAAAGTTCAATGGGAATCACCGCCATGGTTCTTCCTCCATTTTGACCGCCGCAGGAATCTTGGGAAGTCCTGGCATCGTCATGATCGATCCCGTTAAAGGAACAACGAAGCGCGCACCAGCGCTTAGCCGCACCTCGCGAATGGTAATCGTAAATCCTGACGGGGCACCCAAGACTTTAGCGTCATCGGTTAAAGACGCGGGCGTCTTGGCCATGCAAATATAGGCATCGGAGAATCCTAGTTTCTCATATTCTGCCAATTGCCGTTCCGCCTCTTCTCCATAAATAACCTTCCCCGCATGATATATTTCGTGGCAAATCGTTTCGATTTTCTTCTTTAACGGCCATTCCAAAGAGTAAATCGGGGCATAATGGGTTGATTCTTCTTGAAGCATCTTTTGAACTTTTTGTGCCAAATCGATGGACCCCTCCCCTCCTTTTTCGAATCCGTCGAGGAAGCTATATCGATAGCCCATCTTTTCGCAGTGGTGTTCTAGATAAGCTACTTCTTCTGGATCATCTTGAGCAAAATGGTTGATGGCAACGATACAGGGGACACCATATTTAGACATATTAGCCATATGAGCATCCAAATTGGCAACTCCTTTGGCAAGACATTCCACATTAGGCGTCTTCAGATCTTCGTAAGCCTGTCCGCCATGCATTTTGAGGGCACGAATCGTAGCAACCATTACGATGCCATCGGGAACAAACCCAGCCTCGCGACATTTGATATCCAAGAATTTTTCCGCGCCCAAATCTGCGCCAAAACCCGCTTCTGTAACGGTGATGGGGGCGAGTTTTAAGGCCAGGGAGGTCGCTAAAATCGAATTGCATCCATGGGCGATATTGGCAAAGGGACCACCGTGAATCAAGCAAGGATTCCCTTCGATGGTTTGAACCAGGTTGGGTTTTAACGCTTCTTTCATTAAGCGCATGATGGCATGAGAGATTTGCAAATCGCCGACGGTGATTGGCTGATCATCCACGCTAAATGCAACGATAATTTTCTTCACGCGTTCCAAGAAATCTTCTGGGCTTTTAGCCAAGCATAAAATCGCCATCATCTCCGAGGCAACCGTGATTTGAAAATGGTCATGGCGAGAAGGGACGCGGGCGTCGTTACCGTGAATTTCAATATCACGAAGCGCGCGGTCATTCATGTCCATCGCGCGGTTCCACAAAATACGATTGGGATCGATATGGAGAGGATTCCCTTGCCATAAAGAATTGTCGATGACCGCGGAAATCAAATTGATCGAGCTCGTCAATGCATGCATGTCCCCCGTGAAATGCAAATTAATGTCTTCTTGGGGAACGACAACGGCTTTGCCTCCCCCCGTTGCACCGCCTTTGATGCCAAAAACAGGACCTAGGCTAGGTTCGCGCAAACAAAGCATGGCTGGTTGATTGATTTTGCCAAACCCTTCCGCAAGGGCAATGGAAGTCGTCGTTTTTCCTTCGCCTGCTTTCGTAGGAGTAATGGCCGTCACCAAAACTAGTTTCCCGTTGGGGTGATCCTTCAAACGTTCTAACAAAGCCAAATCAATTTTTGCCTTATTTTTACCATAAGGTTCTAAGCATTCCGCGGGGATACCCGCTTTTTTTGCCACTTCTTCAATTTCTAAAAGAGCCATAGAAGCCTCCTTGTTTTCGTGAGTATTGGAATAATGCTAAAACAAATGAAAAATTACACAAGGGGAGAGGAAGAAATTGCATCTAAGATTTCTTCCTCTCGAGTAATCCAATGAATATCAAATTGGTGACGAAAGAACGTTTCCTGCCGTTTCACATAATGACGGGTGTTCTTTTGGATTTCTTCCTTGCATTCCTCTAGGTTTTTTTCGCCGCGGAAATAAGGAAAAAGTTCTTTGACTCCAATCGCCTGGAAAGCGCGGGGAGTCTCCCCGTATTTTTCATAAAGCGCGCGGTTTTCTTCCACCAATCCGGCTTTAAACATTTCTTCTACCCGTTGATTCACGCGTTCATACAAGGGCGCACGTTCTGCGTTCAGGCCAAAGAAATAAACGTCATCATAAATCGGTTGATGCTTTTGCTCCGCTTTGATTTCGCTCTTCTTCTTTCCGCTGCTTAGATAAACCTTAATCGCTCGCAAAACGCGAATCCGGTTATGGGGGTGAATGGTTTTAGCCTCCTCAGGATCCATTTTTTGAAGAGCGGCATATAAGGTGTCCTCGTCCATCTTCTCATAAACGCTTAAATCCACGACTTTTTCTTCGGGGAAAGAATAATCATAAAGACCGGCACGGATATATAGCCCTGTTCCGCCGGCGATGATGATGGGTTTATGGATTTCTTGGAGATCCGCAATCGTTGCTCGTAAATCCGCTTGATATTCGTAAACGGAATAGGAAGAGGAAATGGGAACAAAATCAAAAAGGAAATGGGGAACCTCTAATCTTTGGGCTTCGCTTGGCTTGGCCGTGGCAATATTCAATTCGCGATACACTTGAAAAGCGTCCGCGTTGATAATGGCCCCACCTAGCTTTTTTGCTAGAGAAATGGCCATATCCGTTTTTCCACTTCCGGTAGGCCCCGTCAAAACCAAAATCATGAAAGAAGGTCCTTTGCTTCTAACAGCAGGTCTTCTAATTCGTCTCTCCTTCCCACAAAATTTTGAATCAAAGGATCGGAATTATACTGATCCATGAGGGACGTATAGGCCTTTTTGGCTTGGACGTATTCCGCATCTTTTTGTTCAGCGGCCGCGTTCATCATCTTTTTTTGCACATCTTCAATTTGGTTTCGAAGCGTCTTGAGCCCTTCGGATTCTTCTACGGCTTTTTTTGCATCTAAATAAGCTTTGGCTGTTTCTTCTTTTTCCAAAATCTTGCCAACATGTTTTGCTAATTCCACAACGGGATCGCCTTGAAGTTCCCCAATCATAGAAAAAGCATGGTCTTCGATAACACGGACTGGCACGATGCACCCTTTTAAATAAGCGGGTCCTTTGAAGTTAATTAATTTACTCGATTCGGTGTAACCACTAAGCATCGTCGGATCCTTTTTGGAAGGCCCGTCCACCAAGACCGAATAGGTTTTGCCAACCATTTGGCTACTATGGAACATGACGCCGTCTTCCACGACCTTCAGCAAACGATCAAAACGCTCGTGTTTGGTTTTGTCGTTGACATTATCGACCATCTTGGCGGCGGGAGTCCCTTTGCGAGGAGAATAAATAAAGGTAAAGGCAGCATCGTATCGAACCGCTTCGCATAACGATAACGTATCTTCAAATTGCTCTTCCGTTTCATTGGGGAAACCAACGATGATGTCAGTGGTAATCGCGCACTCTGGAATCCTCTCGCGGATGCGTTTCACCAAATCCAAATAAGATTCCCTACTGTAACGTCTACCCATGATTCGAAGCATCGATGTAGAGCCACTTTGCACGGGAAGGTGGATGCATTTCATGATATTGGGATAACGAGCAATGACGTCCAGCATCTCATCGGTGAAATCCCAGGGGTGCGAAGTCATGAAACGAAGGCGAGGAATGCCAAGCTTCGCCACGTATTCTAAAATCGTGGCAAACGAGGTTCCGTCGTGGAAGTCCTTGCCATAGCTATTTACGTTTTGCCCAAGCAAGGTGATTTCTTGATACCCTTCTTCCACGAGTTCGCGACATTCTTTGAGGATATCTTCCTTCGCGCGGCTTCTTTCTCTTCCGCGGGTATAGGGAACAATGCAATAGGTGCAGAATTTATCACATCCATAGGTGATGTTAACGAAGGCTTTCACGCGGTCTAAACGGGTGGAAGGCAAGTTCTCCGTGATGTCTCCGGCATAGGAGACAACGTCGACCAAATCCTTCTTCCGTTCCAAATGCTCCCCAAGCAAATTCAAAATATTGGGGATATTGTGCGTGCCGAAAATCAACGATACATAGGGATAAGATTGCATGATTTTTTTCGCAATCCCCTCTTCTTGCATCATGCATCCGCAAATACCGAGAACGAAACTAGGATCCTTTTGATGATTGGCCTTGAATTTGCCAATTTCCCCATAAACTTTTTCTTCGGCGTTTTCTCTCACGGCACAGGTATTAATTAAAACCATGCCGGCTTCGCTTTCGACAAGCGTTCTTTTCATGCCGGCTTTTTCTAAATAGCCCGCAAGGATTTCTTCATCTCTCACGTTGCCTTGGCAGCCAAACGTCTTGATGAAATATTTACGGTTTTTACCAAATTCCAAAACCGAAGCAGGAACAACGATTTCCTCGCGAATCGTTTTGGGAGACTCGCTGCGGTTCCTGGCTTTGCTCATATCGGGCAAAGATTTATAGATGGTGCGTGACATGTTGAATCTCCTTTCCCGCGACAATACGAATGGGCTCAATGGATAAACATTCCCCCGTGGAATCATCAAAATCCATCAAGACAAAATCTAGTTCAGTCGGTCCTTCTTCGGCAATGAGGAAGCGACCCGGTTTTTTATCGACGAAAATTTCTTTTACCGATTGAGGGAGATAACCAATAACGGAATCCGCCATTCCGCAGAACCCAACGTCGGTTAAATAACCCGTCCCCTCAATAATGCATTCATCCGCGGTTTGAACGTGGGTATGGGTGCCAATTACGGCACTAACTCGACCTTTGAAAACCTCGGCAAACAAGCGCTTTTCCGAAGTGGAATCCGCATGGAAGTCCACAATGTGAATGGGGCAGCTTTCTTCCAAAAGTTCCTCCATCACTTCATAAGGGCTGTCGACCGTCGTTTTCATGAAGGCCTGCCCTAACAAATTGGTCACTTGGATATCGACTCCTGCCGCGGAGAAATAAGCTGTCCCTTCCCCACGGACGAATCCTTGCAAGTTCAAAGGCCGAATCAAATGTTCGGCCTCTTGAATGTAATCATCGATTTGATCACGGCCATGCCAATGATTGCCTAGAGTGATGCAATCAGCGCCGGCTTCAACCAAGGCTTGATATTCCTTGAACGTCAAACCACTGCCCTTACAGCAATTCTCGCCATTAACGATGACGAAATCGGCGGAGAGCTTCTTTTTTAGACGTGGCAAAGAAGCTTGAAGCTCACGAAGTCCAATTTCTCCGACCACGTCGCCAAAAAAGAGAACCCTCATGGTTATTTAGCAGTCTCAACAGCGCGATATTCGCGAATAACGGAAACTTTGATTTGGCCCGGATAAGTCACATTCGTTTCGATGTTGCTGCGGATGTCTTGGGCCATTTTGACGGCTTCGGCATCGCTGACTTTATCAGGGATAACCATAACGCGGACTTCGCGGCCCGATTGCATGGCATAGGCTTGTTGAACGCCTTCATAGCTCTTGCAAATGGTTTCGAGTTGCTCAATGCGTTTCACATAGGTTTCAAGCGTTTCGCTTCTTGCACCCGGACGAGCCGCGGAAAGCGTATCGGCCGCAGCAACAAGGTGAGAAATCACATAGCGGGCTTCCACATCGCCATGGTGCGATTGGATGGAATTGCAGACCACATCGTTTTCGCCAAATTTCTTGGCAAGTTCGTAGCCAAGTTGAACGTGGGTCCCCTCTTGTTCGAAGTCGACGGCCTTACCGATGTCGTGGAGCAAACCAGCGCGACGAGCCAAATTGGCATCTAAACCAAGTTCGCCAGCCATGATTCCGCTTAAATAGGCCACTTCCATCGAATGGGTCAAGGCATTTTGGCCATAGGAGGTACGATAGTGAAGACGACCAACGTAATAGAGCAAATCGCGGCTAATGCGCGGCAAGCCAAGTTTGAAGGCAGCTTCCTGCCCATATTTATAGCAAGTTTCGTCCACTTCTTTTTTGCATTTGGCCGCCACTTCTTCGATGCGTCCAGGCTGAATACGACCATCTTTGACGAGGATCTCAAGAGTCTTGCGGGCGATTTCGCGACGAATCGGATCGAAGCAAGAGACCGTGATGACTTCTGGGGTATCGTCAATGACTAGATCGACGCCGAGTTGTTGTTCCAACACGCGAATATTGCGACCTTCACGTCCAATGATGCGGCCCTTCATTTCATCTCCAGGCAACGCGACGACGGAAACGGTTCTTTCCGTCACGACGTCTTGGGCATAACGTTGGCAGGCCAAGGAAAGCAAGTCGATGGCTTTTTGTTGGGCCGTGTCTTTCGCTTCGTCTTCCGCGTTTTTGATGTATGCGGAAATTTCCATCGACATCCTCGATTCCACGCGAGCCATGATTTCGTCGTGGGCTTCTTGAACCGACATTCCGGAAACTTTTTCCAATTCTTTGATGATGTCGTCAATCTTGGCATCCAATTCTTCTTTGCGCTTCTTGTAGGATTCCAAGGAAGCATCCAAAGAAGCGGATTTGTTTTCCAAATCCTCTTCCTTTTTCAATAAACGAGATTCCCTTTCGTCAAATGCGGCTTGGCGAAGGTCGAGTTTTTGCTGCTCCACGGCGATTTCCGCTTTGCGAGCGCGAGCGTCGTTTTCGCTTTGTTGTTTGGCTTCAAAAGCCGCTTGTTTCGCATCTAATTGAGCGTTTTTAATGATACGCTCCGCTTTAAGATTGGCATCCTTGATAATACCGTCCGCGGCCTTTGTAGCGCTGCTTTTCTTGCTTTTCCCAAGGAAAAACATCACAAGAAACGTTGCAACGGCAGCCACAACGGCAGCACCGGCGGCAATGCCAATCGTCGCACCAGTGTCTAGCCATAAATGTAATTGCATGAATGAACTCCTTTTCGATAGCACCCAAAAAGAATTAAACCGCTATGAATGATTCTCTGTGTTACGTTACCTAACGAATTTATGAATGCGGGACGAACCCGAAACTGTAAGGCCCAAAGGATGGATAGAGGTGTCAGTACTCTTTGAGTACGGACTTTATTTTATCAAGGAAAAAGCCCTTCGAGTAGACCGTCTTTCACTCAAAAGGGCAATTTTCAAAAAGCGTGGGGGACAGGTATGCGAATTCGTCGGAAATTTTAAATGACAGCGTAGAGGAAATTGCCAAACGAATCGGTTTTTGCCGTAACAGTACCATTCAATAAAGGGGAAAGGTAAGCGCTAAATTCCGGCGAGATGGTTCCGTCATCGCGTATCCATTCGCGGGGAAATAGATGATCCTTGGCTCCGCAATCTTGGAGCGTCTGATAGCGAACCGTAAAATGGAGTTTCTTCTCATTGGAACGCTCTAATCCCACCATCACGCCACTTTTTCCAGCGATCGCCGCATCAACGGCCGCTTCGCCAAGGAATTGGGCGCAATCGCTATCCACTTTGGAAATGCAGTAAGGATCGGCGCGGCAGGGAGTCCCTAAAACCGAAGCGCGAACGGGAAAGCCGAGCCGTTTTTTAATGATTCCGGCCAATTCGTAAACCGCTCCCTCGGGAGAAACGTGGCCAAAAGAGTCCGCCGTTCCAAATTCTTGATGAGGAACGTCTATCCCTTCGCTGATCGCGAAAAAACAGGACCCTTTCTTTTCATAGATTTCTTGGACCTTTTTTAGGAAGGCCTCAATATCAAAGTGAACTTCTGGCAAATAAATGCCATCCGGAGCTGCTTCTTTCTTGAGCAAAGCTGTTCCAGCAGTTAGCCATCCGGCTTCTCTTCCCTCGATTTCAACGAGATTCACTTTGCCCTTTGGGTAAACGGAACCATCAATTTTAATCGCGCCGAATGTATTGTTAACATGACGGACTGCTGAGGGGTAACCGGGGCAAAAATCCGTGCCAAATAAATCATTGTCGATCGTTTTGGGAATACCGATGACCTTCAGCCCCCAGGAAGCGAAATGCTTGTGAAGTTGATGGGCCGTATCCATGGAATCGTTGCCACCATTCACCAAGAGGTAATCGCAATCAACGCTAATTAAAGTCTGTTCCACTTCTTTCCAATGGCTAAAAGTTTCATCGATTTTTTGGCGAGAACTCCCTAAAGCCATGCCTGGAGTTTGGCGTAATAAAACCAAACGATTATAAGAAAGGTTGGTCAGTTCAACGAGATTGTTATTGATGAGACCAAAAAGCCCATTGCGGGCACCATAGACTTTAACGCCTCGATCCCGGCAACGACGAATGACGCCATTCAGGCTAGAATTGATGACGGAAGTTGGACCTCCGGCTTGTAAATAAATAACCGATCCCATTTTAAAATGCTCCTTTCGCCCCCAACGCTAGCCTAACGGTAAAAATTATGAAATATGAAATGTGCGTTATTCTACGAATTCGATAACGCCGTCTTTTGAAATCGCGGAGCGAATCTGCTTCTCCAGTTCATCCGTTTGTTCCGGATGTTCGTGGAGATAGGCCTTGGCCGCTTCACGGCCATTGCCAATTTTATTGTCACCAAGGGTATACCAGTTGCCGGTTTTCCCAATCAAATTCAAGGAAGTGCCCAAGTCTAAAATCTCACCATAACGCGAGATACCTTCCCCATAAATCAAGTCGATGATGCAAGAATGGAAGGGCGGGGCGACTTTATTCTTCACGACCTTAACTTTCACGGTGTTACCAATAATATTGGTGCCATTTTTAATCGCCTCTGCGCGGCGGATATCAATACGAATCGAAGCATAGAATTTTAATGCGCGACCACCCGTCGTGGTTTCGGGGTTTCCGTACATGACGCCAACTTTTTCGCGGAGTTGGTTAATGAAAATAACCACCGTACCCGTACGGTTCAGCACGCCGGCGATTTTTCTCATGCCCTTGCTCATCAAGCGAGCTTGCAAACCCACTTGGTTATCGCTCATTTCTCCATCTAATTCCGCTTGAGGAACCAAGGCAGCAACCGAGTCCACAACGATAATGTCGAGGGCTCCGCTAGCCGCAAGCATTTCTACGATTTCTAGCGCCTGCTCACCGCTATCGGGCTGAGACAAAATGAGTTCGTCGATATTGACACCCAATTTATGAGCGTAGTCTGGATCAATAGCGTGTTCGGCATCTACGAACGCTGCCCGACCACCTTTACGTTGAGCCTCTGCAATCGCTTCTAACGCCAAGGTGGTTTTACCCGAAGACTCGGGTCCATAGATTTCAATGATACGGCCGCGGGGATAACCGCCAACGCCTAACGCTTGATCTAATAGAATCGATCCAGTCGGAATCACGTCCACGTCTACACGCGGACGTTCGCCTAGGCGCATGACCGCTCCTTTGCCATAACTTTTCTGGATGGCTTTTAAAGCGTCATCCAATGCTTTTTGTTTGTCGATTGTTTGTTCTTCCAGTGGTTGTTTAGCCATAGAATTCCTCCTCACTTATATCTATAACGATTTTTTGGAAAATCTTGTCGAAAATAATTTAATTTCCCCCATTAGGAAATAGCGATTGAACGAAGGAAATCATCGATGCCACCGTCTTTTTTCGAATTTCGTTTCGATCACCAGTAAAATCGAGAGGAATCGTCCAAACCGAGTTCAAATAACACAGCCCAAGATACACTCTGCCAACCGGCGCCGATCCTTTTTCGGCGGTGGGTCCTGCGTTGCCCGTGCAGGAAATGCAGATATCAACACCAAGGGCATCCCGCCCTCCGATGGCCATTTGCTTAGCAACCGGGGCGCTCACGACCCCATTGTTTTCAATCGTTTCTTCTTCAACATGAGCCAAAGATGTCTTCAAAGCTGGACTATAGGTAATTAAGCCGCCACGATAAACGGCACTCGATCCTGGCACATTACAAAACGTGGCTCCGAAAAGACCAGCCGTCAAAGACTCCACCGACCCCAAAGTCAAATGGCGGATTTTCAAGGTATCGAGAAGCAACTTCGCCGCGTCTTCCATTTCTTATTTCTCCTTCGAAGCCAAAACGTGACGATTCTGGATGACATAAATCACGCCACTAATCACGCTCATCGCCGTAGCAAGCACAATCAGCCATACGGAAGGACGCAAAATCCACGGCCAAGTAGCATCAAAATAAGAGAAGGGGAAATCCCCTAGCATCACAAAGGGCAAGGCTACCATTTGGAAAACAGTCTTTAATTTGCCAAAGATATTGGCGGCCACCACTTCCCCTTTGCTAGCGGCTACGAAGCGAAGCGTATCTACGACCAAGTCACGAAGAACCATCAAAATCACGCAGAACACAGGAACGCGAACAGCGTTATCTCCGAGAAAACCCCAAGGGAAGCAAAAGAAAATCAGCATAGAATTGACTAGCATCTTGTCCGCAATGGGATCCAAGAATTTGCCAAAGTCCGTTACTTGGTTCCACTTTCTAGCCAAGTGACCATCAATCGCATCCGTAGACGCGGCAACAATGAAGACGATGGTAGATACTAGCCCCACCACCGTGATGTTGCTATTACCTAGGTAAATGGGCTCGGCCTTTCCCAACACGTCGAGTACACCCATGACCGCTAAATAAACAAGCAGTCCTATAACGAGGAAAATGCGCAGCAACGTAATTTTCGTGGGGATATTGATTTTGCTTTTCATGCAGTTTCCCTTTCTTTTTAAAGCATCCGACCCTATAAGCCATGTTTTGTCGAGGACGGCAATTTATCTCAGGTTTTCCTGGCCCCCTCCGCTTCGATTCGCGTTGGGCGCTTCCCCTACCAAATTTGGGTTTCTCGCTTGCGGGGCTTGCCTCGTTTCATCTTGATGTCGCCATCAAGCTCGTCTCTGTGGCACGTTTATGGGCTCTGGGCCACGAGGGTCCTTCGCCTTCCGTTGCGCGCTACCGCACGTGGGGTTATTTCTTCCCCCACCGCAATCACTACCGTCATCACAGACGGTGCGAGCATGGACTTTCCTCTCCTTTCGGAGCAGCCATCCAGGTCGGATATATTGTTTTCTAAAGCTTTTTCGGATCGACGCCCCTTGCATAGAGGGCTTTTTCCAAACGATCGATGTATTGCAGCAATTGGGCGTTGGTCGAATTGACTTGGTCCGTGTCTTTGATGCCTTTCACGCGATTTTCGGCTTTAGCAAGGCTGATCGATTGTTCATGATTGTCTTCTTTCGCCCGGCGAAGCTGGGTTTCCAAACTCTGAATGTAAGCCTGAGCGTCTTGGATATATTTGTCATAGGCTTGATAGTCTCTGACGATTTGATCCAAGAAATCATCGACCTCATCCGGATCATATCCTTTGACATTGGGCGTGAATATTTTGTCCAAGATGTCTTTTGCCGTTAGGCTAACACTCTTATCATTCATCGATTTGCCTCCGTTGAATTATAATTCAAGGAGCGAAATTTAGGTAGTGTATTCACGAATTCCCATCAACGGGGCTTCGCGATATAATTTCGAGGCGTATGAAAGACCTCGACAAAATTCTCAAAGGTCGCAAGACCTTGTGCTTCTTCGATTTGGAAGGAACACAAATCACGCACGAGATCATCGAAATCGGAGCTTATAAAGTCACTTTGCGAGAAGACGGGACTATCAAAAAAGTTCATCGACCTTACAAGGCCTATGTCAAGGCCAAGCACCCCGTTGGATCCGTTGTTACCAAATTAACCGGAATCACCGATGCAAAATTAGCCAAGGAAGGAATTCCTTACCGTCAAATGCAAAGCGAATTCATCCATTATATCGGCAAAGATTGGGATCGGGCTTTGTTCATCGCCTATGGTTCCCAAGATGGTCATATGTTTATGGCCTCCGCCGAAAATAACATGGACGCCTCCATGGAATGCGCTCGTTATTTATCGAAACGCGTCTTCGATTTTTGCCATTTCTTGTCTCATTATATTCGCAGCGATGCCGGAGACCCTTTATCTTTAAAGCACATGTGCGAGGTTTTTGGGATTTCTTTTGAAGGCCAGCAACACGACGCCTTGTCCGACGCCTATAACCTTCTATGTGTCTATCGACACTTCTTGTCCGACACTGACATCGTGAAGGAGCAATACGAAAAGGTGCTGGTACGATCAAACTCCATTCCTTACCCCGCTAGAAAAATTATTCGGATGCTAAAAGAAGGAAAAACGGCCACAATTGAGGATTTAAACAAGGCCGTGGAAGAGGCGTTATCGTGAGTCCCGTGCATTATCCCGCTGGAATTAAGCCGCTAGGAACGTCTGCCCCTTCGCCCAAAAAGAAAAAGATTACAAAGGGCATCGCCCCAGGAAACCGCGGAATGAGCTTTGAAGCCGCGATTAACGAAACCAATGCCTATTATGCAGAAAAAGGCTTGTGTTTAATCACCAAGCGTCCCACGCCAATTCGAGTTGTAAAAGTCGATTATTCCACAGGGCCAAAAATCACTTCCGCCTTTTATGAGTCGCAATCGACGACAGATTATAATGGCGTTTATCAAGGACACTATATCGATTTCGAAGCGAAAGAGACCCGAAGCAAAACCTCATTTCCCTTGGCTAATGTCCCTCTACAGCAAGTAGAACACCTGGAAAAGGTTATCGCTCAGCAAGGTATTGCTTTCTTTCTCATTCATTTCGTCGTTTTAAATGAAACCTATTTGCTTCCCGCTTCGGAACTCACCCGTTTCTACCGAGAAAGGCCACGTGCATCTTTGCCGTTAGATTTTATTCGAGAAAAAGGGACATTAATTCAAGAAGGGTATCGTCCCCGATTTGATTATTTGCCCGCTTTAAAGGCCGTCTTCTTAAAATAGGAACAAACAGAGCAAAGCCCACAGGATACACAATCCGGTTTTTGGGCATGGCATGTCTTTCTCCCAAAAGCGATCATGCGATGGTGGAGGGGGATCCAAGTTTCTTTTTGAAACGCTTTTTCTAATTTTCTTTCTACTTCTACTGGCTCGTCATTAGCAGAAGCAAATCCAAGGCGTTTGGCTACCCTTCCAACATGAGTATCCACAGCAATTCCCGGTACTCCAAAACACTCCGCTAACACGACGTTTGCCGTCTTAATTCCTACTCCAGATAAGGAAGTCAGTTCCTTTTTCGTTTGGGGCACTTTCCCTGAAAAATTGTCCACCAAGCTCTTGGCCATGGAAATCAAATGGGAAGCTTTGGAATGGTATAAGCCCAAAGAATGAATGCAGTTTTCTACCTCCGCTATATCCGCGTTTGCTAGCGCAAGAGGAGAAGGAAAACGGGAAAAGAGAGCGGGGGTAACGCGGTTTACGCTTTCATCGCTAGTTTGAGCCGACAGCATGACGGCCACCAAGCATTCAAAAGGGTTTGAAAAATTCAAGGTGCATTTCGCATCGGGAAATTCGGATGCCCAATAGGCAAAAGCGATGTTCTTTTTATTTTCGTCCATCATCTACCCATTCCGTATTGGCGATTTTTATAGTTTCTTCGATATCACGGTCCCAACTATCCGAAACAGCCGTGTAACCTTCTTTTCGGAAATCATCTCCTGCACGGTGCATCCTTAATTTTTTTCCAATCGACTTCATGGCTTTTTTGCCTTCTAGCAAGGCATCTTCCATCGCATCCACGATTTGCTGGGGGCGATATCCGTCGTCTAGCCAAGCATTCATCATATCTTTATCAAAAGGGGAAAGGGTTTTCCCTAATCGCTTTTCGAAAGTGGCATACAGTTTGGATAATTCTTCCGAACGCTCAGCGGACATTCGATTTTGGTTACTCTTCGCTACATCCGCCGAGAATTGCTGCCAAAGAACGCGATTTAGCGGTTCAAGCGATGTTTTCCAACGAGTTTGTTTTCCTTCTTTTGTCTCGACATAAGCAATGAATTGCTTTCCAACAAGACCCGCCATCACGCGGTCCGCATCCGGGGTTTTTAGGTTGGTCTTAACCGAAATCATGTCAGGAGTAATCCAATCATTTTGTTGGTTCAATAAATGGTTGATCATGAGCAAAACGCAAAGTTCGGTCTCGGTAAGACCAAGTTTTTTATAATATTCAAGAATAAGGTAACGGAAATCGACGCCTTCTTTGGGTAATGCTTCTGCCATAATCATTCCTTTCTTTTTTCCATTGCGATTTTTTCGGGGTTGAGACGACTAAGAAGGGGGCGACTTTTTTCCATCGCGTCCTTCGCGTTCTCTTCTAAAGTAAATTCTAGTCTTTTGGCAAAGCGTTCCGCACGCAAAATACGCAAGGGATCTTCTTGAATTCGAGCAACAGGATCCCCAATAAAACGAAGAGTCTTCTTTTTCAAGTCCTCCAAACCTCCGTGATAATCCGTCACTTTGCCTTGGGGATCAATATAAAGGGCGTTCACGGTAAAGTCTCTTCTTTTGGAGTCGGTTTTTAAATCGGTAACAAAACGGATAAAAGAAGGATGGCGTCCATCTAAATATTCGCCCTCTTCCCGCAACGTCGTAATGTCGGCTTCCTTGCCCATCCACTTTAACTTTAGCGAGCCAAATTTGGCAAAAGCATCTGAATAATCGGTTAAAAATTGTTTTTCTTGTTCAGGAGTTGCGTCAGTAACAAAGTCCCAATCCGAGGGCATTTTCCCAAGAAGCAAATCCCGACTGGATCCGCCAATCATCCAAAGTGAAAAACCATGATCGGCGTATAAACGAGCAAGTTGTAACCATTCATCCGGCCATTTCATCTTTTGTATTGTAAACGTCCCTTCCATCAAATTGAACTTTTTGCATCAAAAAAACGGAGCCCCGCGAAGGACTCCGCAGCCTAAGGATAGAAAAGACTTAGTTCAATTTCTCTTTAAGGCTTTTGGACGGCTTGAAGACGACGGAATTGCTGGCCGGGATTTCAATCTTGGCCCCAGTAGAGGGGTTGGTACCGGTGCGAGCAGCGCGCTCCTTCTTTTCGAAGATGCCGAAGCCAGAGAGTTTCACGGCTTCACCCTTGGCAAGGGCTTCTTCCATGATTTCAAGAGCTTCGTCAATGGCGGTTTCCGCATCGCGGTGGGAAAGGATTCCTTTGGCAACAATGGCGGCAATCAAATCAGCTTTGTTCATGAGCTATTACCTCCTCTTTTCGAGTTCTAGAACGTCACTAATATAAGGCACCATCGAATCTTTTGCAAATTTTTTTCCATATTATCTTACTATCTAGAGGTAACCGCTTACATTTTTTAAAAAGTTCGATGCCATCGATGATACTTTGTTTTTTTACTTGGAAAAGCTTTCTTCCTTTCATTCTTTTATAAAAAGAGCAAGGTGGAGAGAGAAGGAAATCCCTTTGAAAAACGAAAAGAAAAACGAAGCAGTTTCCCGCTTCGTCTCGTTTTTGTTTTTGCTTACTTTTTCTGACGATAAATAATAGAAATCGGCGTACCGGAGAAGTCAAAGCTCTCACGCAGTCGGTTTTCCAAGTATCGAGTATAGGAGAAATGAGCAAACTTAGGGTCGTTGCAGAACATGACAAATGTCGGTGGGTTGATTCCCACTTGGCTGGAGAAAAGAATCTTAAGACGGCCGTGGTTGAATTCCGGAGTGGGGTTCATGTTTTGGGCATCTTGAATGATTTCATTGAGAATCGATGTCGAAATACGGCGGCAGCTCGATTCATAAGCCTGTTTCACCGCGGGCAGGATTTGTTGCACTCCTTTGCCGTTTTTGGCGGACATGAACAAGATTTTGGCGTAATTTAAGAATTTGAAGCGGGCCTGTAAATCCTTGACGAACTGTTCTTGTCCCAGTCCTTTAGGAGCCAAATCCCATTTATTAACGACCACCACTATCGCCTTATTCGCATCGAGAGCATATCCACAAACATGGCTATCTTGCTCAATGATTCCTGTACTGGCATCCAAAACCAATACCGCAACCTTAGAGCGATCAATCGCGCTTAGGGCACGCAAAGCCGCGTATTTATCTACTGCTTCATAGATTTTACCTTTTTTGACAAGTCCCGCTGTATCGATGGCAACAAAAGAATCGCCATCCCGGGTAAACGCCGTATCAATGGAATCGCGGGTCGTGCCCGGCAAATCCTTAACGATAACGCGTTCGGAACCCAAAAGGGCATTGGTCAACGAGCTTTTGCCCACGTTAGGTCTTCCAATAAAACAGAAGGGGATCGCATTGGGGTATTCGGTTTGTTCTTTTTCTGGCAGCATCGAAACGATCTTGTCCAAAAGGTCGCCAATTCCGATGCCATGGCTTCCCGATACCGCTAAAGGTTCCCCCAAACCCAAGGCATAGAATTCTTGGGCGTTGGCTACTTGCTGGATGTTGTCCACTTTATTGACGATCAAAAGAATCGGCTTGTTGGTTCGGTATAGCATCTTAGCCACCGCACGGTCTTGATCCGATACGCCTTTTTGGCCATCGGTTACGAAAACAATGACGTCTGCTTCATCGAGTGCGATTTCAACCTGAGCTTTGATTTCCTCGCGGAAGGGGACCTTATGAATTTCAATCCCCCCCGTATCCACAACGCGGAATTCTTTCGTTAACCAGGTTGCATTGCCGTAAAGGCGGTCACGGGTAATCCCTGGAGTATCTTCTACAATCGACAAACGTTGTCCGATGATTCGATTAAAAATGGTGCTTTTCCCAACGTTAGGGGCGCCCACCAGCGCAACTAATCCTAATGGCATTTTTCTATTCCTGTCTTTTCTTTCACGATGGTCAGAATCGCATCGACCACTTCTTCAATTCCCATTTCCGACGTATCAAGGGGGATAGCATCCTCCGCTTGCATCAAGGGATCGAAATCACGATGGGAGTCGATGTAATCGCGCTTCTTGACTTCTTCCACCACTTCCTCAAAAGTAGTGGGGATGCCCTTCTCAACATTTTCCTTATAGCGGCGTTCCGCTCGGCATTCTACCGAAGCAATTTGGAAGATTTTAACTTGGGCGTTAGGAAGAACATAACTTCCAATATCTCGCCCGTCCATCACCACGTTATCTTCTTTGGCGAGTTCACGTTGCAACTCAATCAAAGCGAGGCGAATGGGTTTGTAGGAAGCGATATAAGAGACATTCCCGGAGACAAGCGGCTCCCGAATCGCCCGCGTGCAATCCTGCCCGCAGACAAATACGCCACCCTGAGGGTCCATCTTGATTTGAACTTCTGGAATCAACGAGCAAGATTCTTCTTCGTTTTTGGGATCCAAACCCTTTTGCAACACATACCAAGTAAAAGCGCGATACATCGCCCCTGTATCCACATAAACAAAACGGAGCGCTTTGGCGACGCGCTTCGCTACCGTACTTTTTCCTGCGGCTGCAGGCCCATCAATGGCAATGCTGATTGGCATAGTTATTTACTCCTCCACAACAAGAGTCCCCAGATTAAGAAAACAATGAAGAGAATGCCCCCGATAACGCCTTGAATCACCCAAAGGCGATGACGGCGCTTCAAAAACGCCTCATTGAAATTAGGCGCTGCACCGCGTTCCCGCTCCAAAGTCGCCGTGACTTTGCTCGCGGCTTCTTGAGGGGAAACGGCTCGAGAAAGTTGTTCTTTCTGTTCTGGGGTAAGGCGAACAATTTCGAAATCGGCATCGCTCATCATGCGAATGTCATTTCGATATTTGGCAAAATGTTCCATCCTCGTTTCCATACGCTTGTTATTCTAAAAGAAGTCGATGAAAGAAGGAACCGAAATCATGCGTTTTTATCCCTTTAGTTAATATATATTAACTGATTTCATCGACACTTTTGGAATTTTGGTTCATTGCAAACTGTTTCCAATGACCTATAATGTGGCAGTACACAGGAGGATTTTACCCTTATGAAGAATGCAAAAGTTGATCAGGATATGTGCATCGGCTGTGGTGCCTGCGTTGGCGCTCACGGCGACATCTTCCAATTCAACGATGACGGAAAGGCCGAAGCCTTTGCCGAAGGAGCCGAAGCGGACATCGATGACGCGATCGCCAGCTGCCCGGTCCAAGCTATCGCCGAAGCCTAATTCGTTTTTAGAAAATTGTCCCGTCTCTGTAGAGGCGGGATTTTTCTTTATTGGTAAAACTTTTATTCATTATGGAAGTTTCTTTCACGTCGTACAAGACTGCAAATAAACGTTTTCATTTCCTATAATGAAGTCGCTGGGAAACCAGCAAGCCAGGAGGTTCGATACCCCCCTACATTTACGATATAACTGGTATCCTGACTGGAGAAGCCCGTGTTGAAAGCTCATTTCGACTGAGAATCCTAAAGGCGGACCATGGAGACCACCTTCTTAACAAAGAGGGCTTATATCGCCGCCTTCTGGCCAAATTACTTAAAAAGCGGCGTTCAGCCGCTTTTCTTGTTGTTTTAGTTCTTCTTTTTCTTTGGCTTAATCATCGTTTTGCGTTCTAGCTTGGCAAGTCGTCCCGCGAAAATGATGTTGAGAGAAAGGAATAAAACCATGAAGGCCAAGGTCACCACGAAGGATAGGTCCGGCCCGATGTTGGCTGCGCCGAAGAAATCGATCCGATAGCCAAAACTCGTCTCTACAAGCGACAGGATTTCCTCCACGCTATGTCCTGCCGGAACTAATTGCGGGTTCGCCATCAAATATTCTCCCAAACGTTTGAAGGGGGTGGAGAGGAAGGCAAAGCGCGTCAAGGCACAAGGATAAGTCAAAGGGAACACGGCGCAAAAATACTGGATGCCCTTGGGCAGCATGGCAATCGGCATATAAGCGCCCATCAAGAATCCGGCACCCGCGGAGAAAACAGCAATAATGCTGGCAAGAACCCCTTCTGTATTAATGAAGAGGCAGACAAAGGTCGTGATTAAGGTAGAAAGCAAAACGGAGAAAAGCATGATGCCAAAAATGGAGAAGAAATCTACAAACGACACCATAAACTCCCCATAAGCACCAATCGTAATCATGCAAATGACGAATATAATTAGGGATAAAACGCTTGTCACGATGAAGTTATAAAGGAAATAGGATGCGATTAAGACGTTTTTGTTGATGGGGGAGGCCACAAAATCGCGGTTGATCCCATGTTCCTTATCTTCAACAATCAACGAATTGGTTTGCAAGGATATCGTAATAATGGATATGGCAAGCAAACCCGCCATCATCCATCCGTCGATAATGGAGCGAACCTGGACCATAAGACCTTCGTCCATCGTTCGGATGCCTTCGCCATAAAGGGCGTTTTCCGCTGCCATGATTTCCATATCGCGAAGGAAAAGGATGTAGACAACCAAAATAACGATCGGAACCATCAAGGTGTACATCATGCGAATATGGTTGGCGAAAATCATCTTCAAATGGCGCTTTGTTAGCATCATTAACACGTGGAAATTACGAGTTTTATTCGTATCCACGGTCTTTGTATTATTCTTCATTTTCAAACTCCTGACCTTCCGTCACGGCAAGGAAGACGTCATCCATCGTTCCTTTCCGAATCTCAACGTCCTGTAATTCCTCATCGAAGGCAGATAACAATCTCTTTGCCTCATCCGTATGGTGGATTTCAATGTTATAAAGCTGCTTCTCTTCGTTGTATTGAAAGGCATAACCGTCAGAAGAAAGTTTTTGCTCAAAAGCGTCATCCTTCGGCTTATAGGCGACAAGATAGTCGTGGCTATAACGGTTTTTCAAATCGTTCGGCGTCCCTTGGGCGATAATCTTGCCATGATTCATGATAACGACGTCCGTGGCAAGTTCCGACTCCTCCAAGTAATGGGTGGTGAGGAAGACCGTCATGCCCGTTTCATGACGGACTTTGTCGATTAGCTCCCACACGATTTGCCTGGTTTTTGGATCTAGACCTGTCGTCGGCTCGTCTAAAATCAAAAACTTTGGGGCGTGAACGATGGCTCTTGCGATGTCAACGCGCCGCCGTTGCCCTCCCGATAAGGTATTTACCTTCTGATGCAAAATCGGTTCCAAATCCAAAAGACGAACGATATCGTCCATTTTCTTTTTTTCCTCTTCTTTGGGCATGGAATAGAAGGCGGTGCGAAATTTTAAATTGTCATAAACGGACAAAATGCCATCCAATACAGAGTTTTGAAACACAACGCCGATAAGGTTTTTAATCGCGTTGCGATCCTTGTCGAGGTCGTATCCTTCTACCCAAATCTTGCCTTGGGTCTTCTCCAAAATGGAGCAAATGATGTTGATGGTCGTGCTTTTGCCAGCGCCATTAACGCCTAAGAAAGCAAAAAGGGATCCGCGCTTCACTTGAAAAGAGATGTGGTCTACCGCGACTTTGCCATTCGCGTAGACCTTAACCAAATCCTGCACGTCTAAAGCTACGTCGCTAGAAGGGGCATGGTTTTGCGTTTCCGCTGGTTTAATCATCATTGTTGTTTCTCCTTAGATGGGGACGAAATTACATTGCGCTTCACTTTAACCCAGCCTTTTTTCTTAGGGGGCGGAGCCATCATCGAGAAGCCATAAACGATTAGATAAACGGGGAACAGCAGGACCATAGGAATGAATTCCCAACGGCTCTTCGCCCCAAATTTATCGTATTCCTTTAAGGCAAAAATCAAAACCTGAACGATTCCGAATAAAAAATATAAGGTGCCAGCAACGCCAATCATCGCCCAAACCGTATTCCATAAAACGGAAGAGAAATACGCCTCGCTAAACATTTTAAGCTCCAATGTGCCGTTCATGGCAAAGCCGGCAAAAAGGAAGAAATAGACATAATAAGCCGCAAACCAAATGAACATGGGTCCTCCAATAAAAATCCAAATGTAGGTCAAGAAGGTTTCAAGGTAGGAGAAATTGCCGGTTTTGAAAAATAGCAGCAGCATCTTAATCGTTTTGGTTTTGAAAAGGATTTTGTTCCCTTTGGCAATGCGAGCATTTCTTCCAGCCGTAACTGCTCCGCTAGAAGGCATGTCTTCGTAAACCACCGCTTCTTCCACCATATGGGCTTTACGGCCTTCTAAAATACGGTTGAAAGAGAATTCCGTGTCGTCGCTGATGGTGTGGCAATCGTAGCCGCCTGTTTCCAGTAGCATGCGACGAGACATCGTGGCCCCCGCTCCATTCACGTGGGCGCTTAGACGCATGACTTCTTTTCCTCTCCCGCCGAAGCGCGAATCGAAGGCGTAAAAATAAGCGCAAGCTTTCGTAAAGAAATTTTGCGTTCCGTTCAATCCGCCTTCATAAGGACGCGCAAAATCAACTCCCGATTGGTATGCATCATTCATCAAGGAAGAGAATTCGTGGTTAATGTGGTTATCCGCGTCCAAATGGATGATGAGTTCAGCAGTTGGATCGTTTTTTAAAATATAATCCACGCCATATTTCAAAGGATAGGCGGCCATGTGGTGGGCTGGATCGGGGTCATCCAAGATTAAAACGATAGCGCCCGCTTTTTTAGCGCGTTCCGCCGTTTCATCCGTGCAATTATTCGCCACAACATAGACGTCAAACAATTCCCGAGGGTATTTTTGGGTTTTGATTAAGTCATCCACAGAATCAAAAATAACGTCTTCTTCATTGCGGGCCGGAATCAAATAGGCGATACGTGCCTTTTTATCTGATTTTGGGAACTTCACCTTCTTGTGAAACAGTGAAACCAAGACCTCGATGATTTGCAAAAGCAACGGAACGCCAAATAGAACAATGGCCACATAATTTAAAATGCTGAGAACACGATAGATAATTTCATACCACATAGCAAACTCGTTTATTTGAGAATACCGATAGTTTAGACATTGGCGGTTCGCTTTCCTAGTCATTCTTTGAATGAAGTCAAAAGGAGGAACGACATAATACGTTCCTAGAAAACAATGGATTTCTTGGCTTGATTTCACCGCAATATCGTTGAAAACGCATACACGTCCCTTCTCAATTCAATTTTATTCGTTGATCTCTAGTTTTTAAAAAATGCGTATTTTACAAGCAAATATTTTTTTATTTACTATTAATTCGAGGAGAAAAAATATGAAAATCCCAACAAAGACAGCCTTCCTTCTTCTATTGCCTTTGCTCGTTATTTCCTGTGGCAACTAGAAACCCTCAACCGATTCGAACCAACCGACTGCGCCCCTCATAACGATGTGAAGAATAGCAAAGGGATCCAAGTCTGCGCCACTTGTTGATATTTGGAAAACGAAGAAAAAGAAGTCGCATGGGAAATCATGAAGGCACCCTTATTAAATTCGTTACAATACAATGGCCCGTTAACCGTTAGTGTTGCCATGAAAGGCGAAGAGGAAGGGGGTATGGTCAAAAACGTAGATACGTTTTCCGCGAATCCCGTGACCAGAAAATTCGTCCAAACCTCCAAGACGGAAGTCCTTGACCCGACAACCTCACAATGGATGAGTGCCCCCGAAGGAAAAAAGAAAATCGAAATCGGCGAAGATGATTTCACTCTCCACGAATTCGATGGAAGCGAAGTAACTGCCACCAACGTCGACAAGGAATATGCCTTCTATGATTCAGGCACCAATCCCTGGGATCTCTTCGTAAGTTCTTTCAGGGGTTCGCCCTATTCGCTAAGCAGCATTCTCTCCAAAATGGATTCCTTCGCAGAAAAACGCGAATACCTCCCCCTGTTCTTGAAAATGGATGGGAACCTAGGCATTCATTTCGGTGCGGACATCGAGGTAAAAAGATACCTACCGTCTCATTTTAAAAGGAAGTTCCTTCGCACAAGACCCCGAATATGGGGAAATGGGCACGGAATCTAGCGGTGGTTACACCATTACCTTCGACAAGAACACGTTCCTTAGTTTGGGCGTGGATGTCTATGGAAAATCGGAAAATCTAAACGAAGAGAAAAACGAAAAAAGCGTTCAGAGCACGGTCTATTCGTTCGCTTATTCTTTTGACGATACGTTCTATGAATCTACGACCTTCGACGAAAAGCCTACCCCCAGTGGCTATGTATCAGGAAAAATCGATCTTGAATTTGAAGGCGGTTATCTATGGAAAGGCGCCTTCCGAAAGGACATTAACCACACCGTGAATAAGATTGCGGCACCAAACGGACTAGAACTCTTCTATGATGCCAAAATGAAAAAGCCCGTAAGCGACGATGAAATATTCTCTACGATTGGCAAAAAGTATTATGCGAGGCCAAAAATACTTGCTGATCGCTCCTTTGTAGTCGTCATGGTTGAGGTAGATTACAAAGTTCCCACAAAAACGGAGAAATTCATGACGGGATACGTGGATCGATATGTAACCGATTACGCATTGTATTCTGGAAATGCAACCAACACGACTTACAGCTTCCCAACCAAGAATCAGGCGGAATACCTTAACGCGACCATCACCGTGAATGACGCAACAGTCACCAGCAATATGCCGTCTGTTGTTCCGGGTAACCGTTATACAGCTCTCATCAAAATTGATGGCGTAGCCACTCCACTTGGATAAACACCATCCGCTTGGGAAAAGCGCCCCTGCCGGCGCTTTTTTAAAATAAAACCACCCGAAGGTGGCGATCTATTGGAATGTCGTTTTAGTCCGACAACAACTTGCGTCTTGGTGGAGCATGGCGGGATCGAACCGCTGACCTCCTCGTTGCGAACGAGGCGCTCTCCCAGCTGAGCTAATGCCCCAAGGCCCGTTTATTATAGACGATTCCATGATGCTTTCAACCCCGTTTTTTTCGTCGTCCACTTCCTTTTTCCTTACTTTCAAACCAAAAATTTTCGTTTCCGATTCCACCGTGCCGGCATAAGGGATTTCCTACACGGCCCATAACGGGTTTCCACCGCGTTTCGTCAATAGAAAAGACAAGGCTCAAGAGCAAATTCATTCCGGCTTAAAATGAAGGTATGGAAGACATCTACGCGGTCATTGACATGAAATCCTTTTACGCCTCTTGTGAATGTGCCGAAAGAGGTCTTGACCCCTTCTGTACTCCTTTAGCCGTTGCCGACCCCGACCGCAGTTCGAATACCATTGTCATGAGCTGTACTCCCTTTCTCAAGGAGAAATACCACTGTCCCAACGTTTGCCGGATCTCTGAATTGCCCCCTATTCCCGATTTAATCATTGTCAAACCGCGGATGCGTTACTATTTGGAGCAAAGCGCTCGCATCGTCTCCATCTTTCTCGATTTTATTTCCGAAGAGGATTTACACGTTTATTCCGTGGACGAATCCTTCTTGCGGTTAACCCCTTATTTATCGCTTTATCGTTGCACGGCCGAGGATATCGTTCGAAGAATTCAATGCCGCATTCAAAAAGAACTTAGAATGACTGCCACCGCAGGGCTTGGACCTAACATGTTTTTAGCCAAGGTTTGCTTAGACAACGAGGGAAAGAAAAAACCGCCCTTTTTAGCCCGATGGGGGAAAGAAGACGTCGAAACAAAGTTGTGGGCTATTCACCCCATCACCAAAATTTGGGGAATATCCAGCGGCATCTCCTCTCATTTGTCTCGCCTGGGCATCCATAGTCTTCGTTCTTTGGCTCATGCAGACGATGCCATGTTAAAGAAAGAATTCGGCATCATCGGAAAGCAACTAAAAGACCTCGCAAATGGAATAGACGAAAGCAAAATCAACGAGAAATACGTTCCAAAAGAGAAGAGCCTATCCATTGGACAAACGTTGATGAAGGATTATTCCGTGAAAGGGGCTACCCTTGTTTTACGGGAGATGAACGACGATTTATGCTATCGATTACGCTCCAAGCGCTTGATGGCAATCCGGATCGGAGTTTATTGCCAATACGCTCAAAACGGTGGCTTCTCAAGACAATGCAGTTTGGATATCCCTAGCAACGACACCGACCTTCTTTTTGCCGCAGTTCTTTCATTATTCTATCGTTTTGTCGAAAACGAGCCCATCCGTGGACTGGGAATCCATTTTCAAGTCACGGAAGCAAGTACAACGAGTCAGGGCTCTTTATTTGAATCCGTAGAAGAACAAATCCAAAGGATGCGATTGGACCAAGCAAAAGACCAAATCAATCAAAAATACGGGAAGAACGCCGTTCTCCGCGCGACATCCCTAACGAAGAATTCCACTATTCGAGAACGACATTTGCAAATTGGAGGACACCACGCATGAAAGAAGCCAGCGCAGATCGAGGCATGATGAAATGGATGCCTTATCAATCCTTAATCGAACAGTCTTCCATTTTGGGAAGCTTGCTACACGAAAAAGGGAAAAGGCCTAAACCCCTTATTTCCTCAGATCAAGCAGAGCAAATCAACGAAATCCTTGTTCATTACCATGGCGAAATCGTTCAAGCGACCTACTGGATAAACGGTTATTCTTTTGAAGAACGAGGGCCCATTGATCACATTGACGCAGAGCAACGATTCCTTTGCATCCATCAAAAAAGGATAAGGTTCCAATCCCTTTATCGCTTGGACGTTTTATAGCCCCAGAGAAAAGATCCCTTATCCTTCACCTATATGAAATTAGAATGCCCAGTTGCCGTTTTGGAAGACTTGGATTTCTCGCCCATCTTCCGTCGTACCGACGATATTCAAATCCTTGGAACCGATCATAAAGTCAACGTGGCTAAGGGATTTTGTGATACCAAAGGAATGAATCTGATCTTCCGTGTATTTTTCAAAATCAGGGTAGAGGTTGGTGAATCCGCGTCCCAAAGCCAAATGGCAGGCCGCGTTTTCATCGTAAAGGGTGCTGAAGAAAAGCAAGCCGGTATTGTTAATGGGTGAATCAAAGGGAACGAGGGCCACTTCGCCTAGGTAAGCGGATCCTTCGTCCAAGGTCAAAATGGAACGAAGGGCTTCTTCCCCTTCTTCCGCATGAACTTCAACGGCTTTCCCTTCATGGAAACGAATCCAGAAATCGCGGATGAGATGACCTTGATAAACCAGGGGCTTGGCCGAATAGACGATACCTTCTGCCACACCGTGCATCGGGCTGGTGAAGCATTCTTCCGAGGGGATGTTTGGCTGGAAGAACGTGCCTTGCAGCGTTTTTTCTCCACCAGCAAGGAAAACAACCCCAGGAATCAAACCGACCGTGAAGTCTGTTCCGTTGCTCGAAGTGTAATGAAGACTCTTAAGATGAAGCGAATTCAAATAATCGCATTTGCTTTTCAAGACTTCGTCATGCTTCTTCCAATTCTCTACACCGTTGCCGTCTAGGGCACGAGAGGTGGTAAGAATGGCTTCCCAAAGCTTTTCATAAGCCTGTTTGGGTGAAAGGTCTGGGAAAACCTTTTTGGCCCATGCCTTAGAAGGGGCACCGGCGATACACCATTGATATTTGTTCTCGCGGGCTTCGATAAGCGGAGCGCAAACCGCATAGTGGGCTTTTTTAATTTCAGCCATCTTGGCAGCATCAAGTCCTTTTGCCGCATCGGGATCATCCGAATCGATCCATAAACGGGCGGGAAGCGCATCCGTAAACCATTGTTGGTAGGCAAGTTCCATGGGGAGGACTTGCTTCAAATCCTTCAATTTTCCTTTTTTATTTGTGATGCGGGCGACCTTTTCGGATTTCCAATCCAAATAGACGTGGGATGCCCCCACTTTATAGCATTCCTCAACGACCAAAGAAACAAAGTCTTCTTGGTCCAAATTCGCCGTGATAATGACGGGTTGGCCCTTCCGCAAAGCTAGTCCGCTACGAACGATGAGTTCTGCATATTTTTTTAGGATAGTTTTTTTCATTTCGTTCACTCCTTGTGCGAAAATTATTTATACTAGACGGGAATAAAGAAGCAAGGAGTTTCTTATGTCGAAAGAAAAACGTATTAAAACAAAACGCCCGTTCGATTTTGACCAATTCTGGGGATTTTGGAATCTCGTGGAGGCCGCGATCGTCTTGGTCGCAGGCGTCTTTGGGATTGTCTTCGGGATTCAATCCTTGGGGAAAGACTCGGGAATGGATGGTGGATGGATTCAAGCCATTCTTCCTTTTATGGTGGGCGCCTTCGTGGCGATGGATGCCGTGTTACGCATCATCACCGTCTTCTACAAGAAAGAGAAACAAACCGATGAAAGCGTGATGTTGACCTCGGGATTTGAGCTCACCGCCGCCATCGTTGTCATGATCATGCACGACCAATTCACCCGCCTTATGATTTATGGCGTTGCCGTGCTGCTCATCGTTATCGGCGCATTGCTCATCACTTTCTCTGTTTTTGCCATTATACGCCGTTCCAAAAAATTATTCGTTCCTGTCTTTGAAATCGTCTTTGCTGCGGTTTTAGTGGCCGTCGGTATTGCCGTATTGGTCCTTTATTCCACAGCCAACAACAATGGGATCGTGCTGCTCATCGCTGGAATCGTCTTCTGCCTCGCTTCCATCGCTTGGGGAGTCATTGCTATCGTTAACATGGTGAAAGCCAGCAAGAAACGCCCTATCGAAAATCAGCCATCGCCTTCTGTTCCTGCCGAAGAACAAACCAACGTTAGGGAGCCCGCTTATATCGAGCATAAAGAAGACGGCAATGACCATCCCGTCATCACCGCCGAAGAAGTGGATAAGAAATAAAAGATAAGAGTTTTGCTTAGCCGGAGAAATCCGGCTTTTATTTTTCCTTATGCTTGGTTTTATATTCCACAAAACGCATATCGAAATCGACGACAAAAGAGGAACGCATCGGGGCGATAAGTTCTACGTAACCGACTAGTCCCGTCGGCTTGAGAATTTCATAGGCGATTTCAAAATCGTTTTTCTCCACGCTTTGCCCAGAGACGTCAATTTGATTAGGGGATCCGATGATGACCATTTTGGAATGTCGCCCCAATCGCGTCACCATAGTCTGCAGCTCGTCTAATGTCATATTCTGTGCTTCGTCGACAAGAATGATGGCGTCTTGAAAAGAGCGGCCACGCATAAATTCGGGCGCTAGCGGAATAATATCGGAAGGCAGGCGCGAATAAGCCGGACTCATGGCTTCTTCCGTGATTTTGCGTCTCGACTCGCGAAGAGGATGGCCTTCATCTGGATGGACGTTCTCCATCAAATGCGAATAATTATCCAAAAGGGGGCCCAAATAAGGCCCATACTTATCTTCTTCCGTTCCTTTTAGGTATCCGAGTCGATGCCCCATTTCCACAGGTTCGCGGACATAATAAATCGTTTTGTATTTTCGGCTCGTCTTAGGGCCGCGGACTAAATGGAGGCTTGCTGCCAAAGCTGCGAAGGTTTTTCCCGTCCCGGCACTACCCTTGCAGAAAACAACGGGCATTAAGTCCGAATCTAAATGAATGAGACGAATCAATTCTCTTTGACCTTCATTTTGGCCGAAATCGATTCCAAATAGATGATAGCGGGAATCAGAACTCATAAGGCCTTTCCGCTTTTAAAGGCAAGGAGGAGATTATCCATCAAAGCAATACGGGTCAAAAGCCCCACTCCTCCCGGAACGGGAGTTTGGATGGCAACCGGAAGATTAGGAACGGCGTCGCCATGCAATTTGCCATCTTCTCCACGATTGATTCCAACATCTACGATAATGGCGTCTTTTTTGTATTGAAAGCGGCCATCTAAATAACCCAAACGGCCAATGGCCACCACGATAAGATCGGCGTGGGCGAGATAAAATGTTTTGTCCTCTTCACTGGTTTTGCTATGAAGAACCGTTACGTTGCAGTCCTTCTTAAGCAGCATCTTAGCCATAGGCTTGCCCACGATATTGGAACGGCCAAGGACAACAGCATTTTTCCCTTTGAAGTTAAAGCCTTCCGCGGACAAATAATCTACGATCCCCTTTGGGGTGCAGGGGTCAAACGAACCTAACGGATGGAATCCATCAATGTCTTTTTTAGGATCAACGGCTAATTTGATTCGCTCCTCCGAAATTTGTTTGGGGAGAGGGAGTTGGACAATCAAGCCGTCTACGGAAGAATCGAGATTCGCTTTCGCAATCTCTTCAAGCAATTCGGCTTCGCTAATATCGGGGGAGAATTTGCGAAGTTCCGCTTCCGCTCCGATTTCAGCGGCATCTTTTAATTTTCCACGAATATAGGCATCGCTAGCCGGATTATCATTGGCCTGAATCACTACAAAATGGGGAATTTTTCCAGTTTTGGAAATTTCATCGCGCATCGCTATTTTTCGCGCAGCAACATACTCTTTGATTGTCATGGAAAAATATTATCATCCTAGCGAAGAAAGGGTAGTAAAAAGGTAAGAAAAAGCACCCCGTTTGGGGCGCCGAGGTTTCAAAAAATTAAGCAGCGACCGAAGAGGTGGAGCTGGAGGCATCCGCCCCTGCTCCGTTTAGCAGCATAACAATCAAAGCAAGGGTCAAGAACAAAATAGCGAACGCGAAGGTCAAATAGGTAACGACTTTCTCGGAACCGCGCTCCTTCGTTTTTGCAAAGACGTTCAATCCGCCGCCGGTGATCGCACCGGAAGCACCTTCGGATTTACCGCCCTGAAGAAGAGAAAGGATAATAATGATCAACGAAACGATGATGAAGATTATGTCATACCACTTCATGCATTTTTCTCCTTTCGCCTAAAAACGCTTGAATACGTTAAACCAAAATGGTTCAAACCGCAACTGAAACTCCTATTTTCAAAGTCTTTTTATCTCAAAAGCAACTCTTTAAGGCTCTGGATAAGGGCTTCGGGCCGAGTGGGAGGGTTATCGTTCCCATTTCTAGAAATGAAGATCGCATCCACTCCGGCAGCTTTAGCGCATTCGATATCTTGATGAGAATCCCCGATATAGCAAATGTGGGAATTAGGGGAAACGCCCATACGATTTAAGGCGCAAAGAATGGGCTCAGGATCTGGCTTCCCGTTTTTGTATTCGTCATTTCCCACCACAAATTCGTAATGCGATGGATCCACCTTCCAGCAATCCAAACAAAGTTGAATGTGGTGGGAAGAGTTTCCCGAAACAAAAGCTACGCGTTTTCCTTGTTGCTGAAGAGCAGACAATACTTCTTTTGTTTCGGGAAATGGGCGACTTGCTTGAATGGCTTCTGGAAGATCGATGGCTTTTCGAATGGCCTTTTCAAAGGCGTCATATAACGAAGTAGGAACGTTTCTTTCTTGTAAAGTTTGCAAGACGTTTTGATGCATGTAGTGATGGGCTTGTTCCGGCGTGCAATCCATGCCAATCGCCGCAAAAGCGGATTTGAATACGGGAACAAGGGACTCTTTGGTATCGAATGTTGTTCCGTCAAAATCGAATAAATAAATGTCGTAATTTTTCATTTCCGCTTTTCCTCTTGTTCCGCTTTTAATTCGAAGAGAATATCTCGTAGTTGGGCCGCTCTTTCAAAATCATAAGCTTTCGCCGCCGCCTTCATTTGCTTTTCGATGTCGTCTAAGCGCATCTGCATCTGTTTTTTATCGATCGGTTTTTCGCCGTGCAGCAAGGCTTGAACTTCATCTTCACTGTTGTGCATAGGAAGCCGAATTTCTTTGACAATCGTTGTCGGAATAACCCCATTTTCATCATTATATTGCTGCTGGATTTTGCGGCGTCGTAGGGTTTCCGTAATCGCTTCTTTCATGGAATCGGATTCCATATCCGCATACATAATCACGCGCCCTTCAGCGTTTCTTGCCGCACGGCCAATGACCTGAATCAAGCTGCGCGTGCTGCGCAAGAACCCTTCTTTGTCCGCGTCTAATATGGCAACCAAGGACACTTCAGGAATATCCAAGCCCTCTCGCAAAAGATTAATACCAACCAAGACATCATATTTGCCTTTTCGGAGTTGATAGATAATTTCCGTTCGTTCTAATGTCTTTGTTTCACTATGCAAATAAGTCACTTTAATGCCATGGTCGCGCAAATAAGAGGTAAGATCCTCCGCCATTTTGATGGTTAAAGTGACTACCATGGTGCGTTCATTCTTCTTAACGCGTTCTTTGATTTCGTGAATTAAATCATCCACCTGGCCGAGTGTCGGTCGAACTTCGATGACAGGATCCAATAGCCCGGTAGGACGAATAATCTGTTCCACGATTTCGTTATGGCACTTCTCCAATTCGTAATCCCCGGGAGTTGCAGAGGTGCATATAACATTGCTAGGCGTTAACTGTTCCCATTCTTGGAAATTCAAAGGTCGGTTATCCAAGGCACTTGGCAGGCGGAATCCATATTCCACTAGCGTCTCCTTGCGACTACGGTCTCCGTTATACATCCCACGAATTTGTGGAATCGTGACATGGCTTTCATCGATGAGAAGAAGGTAGTCCTTTGGCATATAGTCCAAAAGACAGAATGGTCTTTGTCCCGGGAGTCGTCCATCGATGTGACGAGAATAGTTTTCGATGCCAGGACACCTACCGAATTCCAGCATGGACTCCATATCCTGGCGCGTTCTCATTTCCAAACGTTCCGCTTCCAAAAGCTTCCCCTGTTCCCGGAAATAGCGAAGCCTTTCATCCAACTCGGCCGAAATCGTTTTGCAAGCGGCTTCAATACGTCTTCTTGTCGAAGCGTGATCATAGGCAGGAAAAATAGGGTAGGTTGCGTAAGTTCTTTGGACTTCGCCCGTTACCGCATCAATTTGTTTGATGGATTCTACTTCATCCCCAAAACAATCAAGACGAATAAAATAATCGTGGGTAGGCGGGGCGATATCGATCACATCGCCATGAACGCGAAAAGTACCAGGTTTTAACTCTAAATTGTTACGAGTATATTGAGCGTCTAAAAGCTGCCGAAAAAGGCCCTTGCGATCTAGCGTCTCCCCTTGGCGAATTTCAAAAATCAAACCTTGATATTCGTTAGGATCACTTAAACCGTAAATGGCGGCGACAGAACATACAACAATCGTATCACGACGTTGGAGGATCGAATTCATGGCGGCAGAACGCATCATGTCGATTTCCTCATTCATGACGGCATTCTTGTCAATATAAGTGTCGCTTTTTGGGATATATGCTTCTGGCTGATAGAAATCAAAGTTCGAAATAAAATATTCGACACGATTCTCTGGAAATAGCTCTTTGAATTCCCCATAAAGCTGAGAGGCTAACGTTTTGTTGTGAACCATTACCAGTGTGGGACGGTTCAACGCTGCAACGATATTAGCGTCGGTAAACGTCTTGCCCGTTCCAGTCGCCCCCTGGATGACGTTCCATTTCTCTCCTAAGGAAATTCGATGAAGAATCTTCTCAATTGCTTCTGGCTGATCCCCTGTTGGCTTGTATTTGGAAACGAGCTTAAAGCGATGTTCTTCCATGGGAGTTATTCCTCTTTTTGACTATCGCTAGAATCGCGCAAATCCCGCTTCTTTCTTTTTGCAATATTGGATATTTGCAAGGTTTTCTCTTCTTTATTAGAAAGGGGATCAAACCCTTCTCCGTTAATCATCGAAGCAGTGGTAAAGGTCACAAACGCTCGAGGGTCCACTGAAGCAATAAATTCGCGGAAATCGTGAAGTTCTCTTTTGTTAAAGGCAACGCGAATTAAAATCTTTTCTTCGCCACTATAGCCCCCGTGAACATCCATAACCGTGGTTGTGTGGTCCATGTCTTCAATAACATATTTTTGAATTTCTTCCGACTTGGAAGAAACAATATCAGCGATAACATACGAAGAGGAATTGACGTAAAAATATTGAACAACCGCCGCGCAAACAAAAGAGGAAAGTACGCCAATTAACCCTAGCGCCAAATCGCGTTTTACAATGATTCCTATTAGAATCAACGTTCCGTCAATGATAAAGCAAGATAGAGCTTCTTTTATTGGGGTGTGTTTAGCAATAATAACCGAAATAACATCAAAGCCACCCGTCGAGCCATCCGCGTGGTAGGTAGTGGCGACACCCCCTCCAATCATCGCTCCGCCAAAAATAGAAGCGAGAAGCAAAACGGAGGTAGACGCCGTGCCTTCCATGCTTGTTTTCACCAATTGGTCCGCAAGGAATTGTCCAATAGGCAAACCATTCACCATAGGAATGCGGTAAAGAATCGTGAAGATCCCCGGGTAAATCAACGTAGCAAAAAAGGTATGCAACGTGAATTTCTTGCCCAAGAAAATAAAGCTAACAATCAATAAGCTGATTTGAAGAATCCAAGTCACGATATCAACCACTTGAAAATCAATGCCCGCCGCATCGACAAAGTGCTGGACAATGATTCCAACGCTGATAATGCCACCAGGAAGAATATTAAATGGCGTAATAAAAATTGCGTCACCGGCCGCTAGCAAAAAGCAACCCAAGACAATGAGCGCGTAATTGCGAATTGCGTGCAACACTTCTTTTTTAGTCCACGTTTTTAGCATCTTTGCGGGACTCCATTTCTAGATAGGAGAAAAGGAATTGGTTGATATCGCCATCCATCACCCCGTTAATATCCCCAGTTTCGTAGCCCGTGCGATGATCTTTGACCATTGTATATGGCTGGAAAACATAGGAACGGATCTGAGAACCCCATTCAATGTTCTTTTGTTCACCTTGGATGGATTTTAATTGGCGTTCCCTCTCTTCCAACTTTCTTTGCATCAATAAGTCGGTGAGCATCGACATACAGGTTGCCTTATTCATAAGCTGGCTACGTTCAATCTGACATTGGACAACAATGCCAGTTGGCAAGTGGGTGATGCGAACCGCAGAAGAAACTTTATTAACGTTCTGTCCTCCGGCTCCGCCTGAACGATAAGTGTCTACTCGCAAATCCTTAGGATCGATCACAATATCGCTGACCGCACCGAATTCTGGAATGACGTTAACCGAAGCGAAAGAGGTATGACGTCTTGCCGCTGCATCAAAAGGAGAAATGCGAACCAAGCGATGAACGCCTTTTTCGCTCTTCAAAAAACCATAAGCATCTTGTCCTGAAACTTTTAAAGTCACGGACTTAATGCCGGCTTCTTCCCCTTCTTCGATATCGATCACTTGAACTTTGAAATTGTTCCTTTCAGCCCAACGGCCATACATACGCATAAGCATCGACGCCCAATCGTGAGCCTCGGTTCCGCCAGCACCGGGATGAATATCCAAGGTGCAATTCAAAGCATCATAAGGGCCGCTGAATAGCAATTTATGCTGCAAATTCGAACAATCCTCTTTGAGGTCTGTTTCCATGGAATCCAAAAGCTCCATCATGTCTTTATCGGATTCACTGACTTCGGGAAGCATGTCTTGAATGTCGCGATAAACGTTAGCACATTTAAGATAGGCCTCTTTTTTCGAAACCAAAGAAGCCAAACGGCTTGAAACCGTTTTGGCTTTATTTTGGTCATTCCAAAAGCCTTCTTCGTTTTGTTCGGCAGTTAACGCCTCAATCTCCGCGTCAATCTTCGGCAAATCCAGAGAATCGCCGAGACTTTGAACGGATTTGCCTAATTCGTAGGCTCCTTGTTTCAGCTCGACTAGATTCTTCATAGATTTACTCCTTGGTTGGGTTTTGGATAGGGTTGACGGGCATTTCCTTGCTATTGTCCCCTTGTAGATAAGCGATGATTGCTTTTGCATCCTTGCAAAGCAAGTGGAAATCCATCGGATCCCGTTGTGTAGCTTCAATCACCTGTTCACGGGTGATTTTCTTTTCGAGCATCAAGCGGGTAATTTGTTTGGCTTCGTCCAAATTCATGGGCTTGTTGTCGTCTTCTTCTGGACGAGCAACATATTCAAATTTTTGTGGCGCGGCAGTTCCCACGTGGAGAATTGCGGCATTATTGGGGTCCGAGACGGGAGCGGGAGCCGGCTGAGGCTTGGACTCAGGTTGCGGCTGAACTTCTTCTTTCTTCGGCTCAGCAATTTCCTTCGGCTCTTCCTTAGCGGCTTTCTTTTCCTCCGGTTTGGCTTCAATTACCTTCGGTTCCGGCTTGGGTTGTTCCTGTTCCGGGGTCGAAGTGCGCAAACGGGCATTCATAAAGTTGAAGACGCTATCCACGGCAATGGTTTGGTTCATTTCGCGGAACATGTCGTATCCTTCGTTTACGTAATCCTGCAACGGATTGGTTTGAGCGTAAGAACGAAGTCCAATGCCTTCGCGGAGGTGCGTCATGGCATCGATATGTTTGGTCCAGTTGCGGTCAATGACCGATAACGTGATGGAACGTTCCACGCGGTCCGCGACTTCCTTCGGCCACGTCTTGCGCTTCTTGAGGTATTCCATATAAAGGAATTCGCCCAAGTCTTCTCCGCCTTCTTCTACCGTTGCTTCATCATAAGCTTTTAAGGTTTTTTCCGGCATGGAGCCCTCCGGCAAGAAGGCTGGCATAATCGTTTTTCCTAGCAATTCTGCCGAAATCAAGTCTTCATCACGGCCAGGAACCGTGCTCTTTTTCGCCAAGAATTTACCGGCGTCCAAGAAGAAATCGTGAATCAAATCCTCGATATCGCCAGAAAGCATGATGCGGTCGCGGCGATCGTAGATGATTTGACGTTGTTTAGCCAAAACGTCATCGTAATCGAGAAGGTTTTTACGAATGTCGAAGTTCTTTCCTTCGATTTGCTTTTGAGCATTCGTGACCATATTCTGAATCATTTTATTTTCCAAATGCTCATCACCAAGAATCTTCTTCATTCTTTCACGAGCCTCATCATTGGTGAAGCGTTTCATCAAATCGTCGTCAAAAGAAACGAAGAAACGAGAGTAACCTGGATCGCCCTGACGTCCTGAACGTCCGCGTAGCTGGTTGTCAATACGACGCGATTCATGGCGTTCCGTGCCAAGAACGCACAAGCCACCAAGGGCTTTGACGTCATCCGTTAATTTAATATCCGTACCACGGCCAGCCATATTAGTAGCGAGGGTAACCGCACCTTTTTCGCCTGCGTGAGAGATGATTTCCGCTTCGCGAGCTTGGTTCTTCGCGTTCAAGACTTCGTGAGGAACATGAGCTTCCGTCAATAGGCGAGAGATTTCTTCGTTAGATTCAACCGAAACCGTGCCAATCAAAATGGGTTGACCCGTCGCATGACGTTTTTGGACTTCTTCCACCAATCCACGCAATTTTCCTTCGTGGGTTCCGTAAATAATGTCGTTATCGTCAACACGCTGAATCGGACGGTTCGTCGGAATGACGATGACGCGCATGTTGTAAATCTTTTCAAATTCTTCTTCTTCGGTTTTTGCCGTACCGGTCATACCGGAGACTTTCTTATAAAGACGGAAGAAATTCTGATAGGTAATCGTGGCTAAGACGGTAGTTTCTTGTTTGATTTCCACTCCCTCTTTCGCCTGAATCGCCTGTTGCAAGCCATCGTTATATTCACGGCCTTTCATGATACGTCCGGTGAATTGGTCAATGAGTTGAATTTGGTTTTCGGAGTCGACCATGTATTCGACATCACGCATCATGATGTAGTTGGCCTTCAAAGCTTGGTGGATACGGTGAACCAAATCCGCGTATTGAGGATCGTACAAATTGGGAACGCCGAACATCTTCTCCGCTTTATCGTTGCCCGAATCCGTAAGGTTGCATGTTTTGTCTTTGATATCGATGGTGAAATCTTTTTCGGGCTTCAAGAGCTTAACGAAACGATCCGCGACTTGATATTGAGAGGCCGAGGAACGTTGGCCACCGGAAATAATAAGTGGGGTGCGCGATTCATCGATTAAAATCGAGTCCGCTTCGTCGATAACGCAGAACTTCAAACCACGTAAAACGCGGCCATCCAAGGACTGAGCCATGTTGTCGCGGAGGTAATCGAAGCCCAATTCGGAGTTTGTGGTGTAAGTAATATCGCAAAGATAGGCTTCGCGTTTTTCAGCAGCAGTTTTGGTCGAAAGGTTAACGCCAACGGTCAAACCAAGGAAACGATAAACGTTACCCATCCATTCCGCGTCACGAGAGGCCAAATATTCGTTGACGGTGACAACGTGAACGCCACGGCCCGTCAAAGCATTCAAATAGACGGCCATTGTCGCGGTTAAAGTCTTACCTTCACCGGTGCGCATTTCAGCGATATTACCGCCGTTTAAAACCAAAGAACCAACAATCTGAACTTTGTAGGGGAACTGTTTTAGGGAACGTTTTGCCCCTTCACGGCAAACCGCAAAAGCTTCGTATTTAATCTCTTCAAGACGGCGATCCATTTCTTCGTCGTTAGCGCTACCCTTCAAATATTCTTGGAAGTGCTTCGTCTTTGCCCGAAGTTCATCGTCACTTAATGCGGCGATCTCTTTTTCAAAAGAAATCACACGGTCCGCTTCTTTCATGTAGCGGTTCAATTCACGTTTCTCAAAATGGAAGATGTTCTCAAATATATTTGCCACTTCAAAACTCCTCAATCAAAAAAGCCGAATTATCATACCATTTGAATAAATGGTAGGCAATTAAAGTCCATCGCCTTTTCCCCTCTGAATCACCTTTGACATAACTAACACTTGAATCTTTTTAACTCCATGCTGCTTCAAAAGACGTATGCACGCCTTTAAAGTGGAACCCGTCGTGCAAACGTCATCCACAAGTAAAACGGGCTTGTTCGTTATCTTTTTTGTCTCATCAAAACGAAGAAATTCGCCTATGCGCGCCCGCTGTTTTGCATTTAAATCGCTTTGTTTCATTTCAAATGGTTTGGTAATGGGGAATTGCATCGGAAGGTTCAAATTACGGAACATCTCCACCACTTGATTGAATCCACGTTCTTCATCGTGGCTTGGGCTAGACGGAACAGGGACGATAACATAATGACGGTACTTCAATTTTAAAAAGAACAGAATCCTTTCCAAAAACACGGGAGCCAATTCGATGTCTCCACATCCCTTGAACTGATACAAAGCATTCCGAATCGTCTCGTTGTAAGGGTATATAGCCAAGCATGAAACGCCCTCCATTTTAAAGCGAAACCACCGCGGAGAAAATTTTGAAAAACATCGGTAACACACGGAACAATTCCGACGGAAAACACGATGGAAAGAACAGGGTTCCAAAGGATGGAAACACAGCTTACAAAAAGGTGTTGCAGTATCGGATTTCATTGATAGCGTCCTCCATACTTTTGGTGATTCGTTCGCCAATAAAATAAACTTCTCCCGTGGGTGCGCTCGCTTTCCTTCCAGCACGTCCCGCGATTTGAATCAAGGCAGCGCTGTTGTAAATGGGGTCGTCAGCATGTAGGACAACAACCTGCAAATTGGCTACGGTAATTCCCCGTTCCAGCACGGCCGTTGTGATCAAATAGTCATATTTTCCCTCCTTAAAATCCTGAATGATTTTTTCTCGGTTTTCTCGTTGCGACGACACATAATTTCCTCGAGGGAAAAAAGGTGATAAAACGGAAAAGACCGAGGACGTGTATCGAACTTTGGGAACAAAGACAAAACACGGTTTGTTCCGTTTTTGGAATTCTTTTAACTTTTTCATCAAAAAAACTAACGCGAAAAAACCGAAGAGCTTTTTGCTTTCGGGGACGGGAATCGGATGGCGATGAAAACGCGTATGCAAGGTCAACATTTCCTTTCCATCTCCCTTGAACTCCGCGACGATTTCTTTGGATGGGGTAGCCGACATCATGACGCAATGTCCCTTTAGACTTTTCTTGTATAGAGAAGTCAGCACTTCGTTTCCTTTGAAAGGAAAGGCGTCGATTTCATCCATCACAAGCAAATCAAAATAGTTAGGATAGCGATATAGCTGATGGGTCGTGAGCACAATGCAATCACCTTCGAGCCTGGACCGATGACCCCCATATACTGCGACGATTTTTCCACTAGGAAATGCTTCTTTTAACCGAAAAAATAGTTCGATGACAACGTCCCTTCTAGGCAAAGCAAAACCAACTTTCATGCCTCGACTCATCGCATAGCCGATTACGCCATAACTAATTTCCGTTTTTCCTGAGCCACAGACCGCGTAAACCAACGTATCTTTCCCCTGCTTAAAGTTAGAAACGATGCGATCAGAAAGAGCTTGCTGTTCTTTAGAAAGAGGATACGAAAGCTCTAGCCCAATGGCGCGTGGATTTCGAAGAATTACGTTTTTCGCTTCTTCGCCCTGAAATTGAATGCATTTCCTGCAATAAAGGGATCCGTTTTTCACTCCCAAGAACCGGGGGTCACTATTTCCGCAACGGGGACAAACAAAATTATTCTCCACACATAATTAGAAGGTGAAAAAAATATTTTTTTGCGAAATTTCTTTAAAGGGAATGCTGTTGTTCTAAAGAACAAATTTCTTTTACTCTGCGATGGTGCTTTTCTAACGGGGAGAACTTTTCGGCAAGGAAAATATCGACGCGCCGCAGAACATCCTCTTCTTCCATGTAAGCCGCACCAAACGAAATCATGTTGGCGTTGTTGTGTTCGCGGCATTTGCCAGTTACCACGTCATCGTATCCCAATCCGCAACGGATTCCTTTCACTTTATTGGCCACCATCATAACGCCTTCACCAGATGTGCAGCAAAGAATCCCCAAATTGGCTTTTCCGGTTCTCACGTCTTCAGCAGCCTTATAGGCAAAAAAGGGATAATCGCAGCTTTCTAAGCTGTCCGTGCCTTCATCTAAAACATGGAAGCCGCGTTCTTCTAGATGCTTACGAATACTATTTTTTAAACCAAATCCACCATGATCCGATCCTAATGAAACGGAAAAAGAGGAGGAAGCATATGCTTTTTCAATCGTTTCAAAAGAAATGGGTCCCTGGCGGACAAGCTTTAATCCTTGCTCGCCAAAAAGAACAATCGTAGAAGCAAGACAAGAGTGACATTCGCCCCGAATTACAGCAGCAACGCTTCCATTAAAGGCGGTTAAGGTCTCTTCAAAAGAAACCGAAGTTTTTTCGCCGGAAACATTGGCGCTAGGAACAAGTAGCGGCACACCGACGCGGTCAATCAAATCCAAAACTTCTGGACTATTAGGAATACGAATACCGATATAGGGGCTACCCAACGTCATCCATGAGGGAATGTTTTTACGTGGTTTAACAAGAACGGTAATTTCTCCCGGCATAAAGGCATGCATAACTGAAAGAACCCTTACGTCTAGTTCCGCGTATTCCATTGCTTGTGTAAAATTGGCACACATTAGGGTAAAGGGTTTTTCAGGCGGGCGTCGTTTGATGGTCACGAGTTTATTAAAACACTCTTGTTTCGAACAAAGGGCGCCCATTCCATAAACGGTTTCCGTTGGGAAGCAAACAACTTCCCCACGTTTTAGAAGCGTCGCCGCTTCTTCCAATTGATTCCATTCCAATACTTTTGTATCCATATTTTCACCTCTTAATGGCAACAGATAAACAAGAAACGAGTAAGTCCATTTAGGTCTTTGACAAAATCATAATCGTAATTTTCAAGATATCGCTTCATCAAATCCGTCAAATAGTTTTCTAAGTCGTAGCCGATTTCAAAACACATGAGCAAAGTGCCTTTTTTGACTTTTTTATAATCACGGAAAATCGATTCGTATACCGAATGGTTTTTATCTAAATAAAGCGCGCTAGAAGGTTCATAGTTTTTCACCGAATCCTGAACCTCATCTTTGTTTAGAATATAAGGCGGGTTGGAAACTATGATATCGAGTGCCATATTATTGCGAATAAAAGGCTCTAAACTTTCCCCTAGTTCCGTATGGATTGATAAATGGTAAGTTTCCATATTTTTCTTGGCGACATTTAATGCGCCTTCTGAAACGTCAGTCGCCGTAATGAGCCAATTATGAAAAATGGACTTTAGTGCAATAGCAATGCATCCGCTTCCAGTCCCAATGTCAGCGCAAACCAAATAATTACGCGGATCATAATAGTCCGTAATTCTTTCGGAGATGTTGGCAATTAACTCTTCTGTTTCCATGCGAGGAATCAAAACGTTTTCGTCAACGTATAACCGATGGTCCAAAAACTTGGCTTCGTTCAGAATATATTCCACCGGTTCGCCTTTCAATAAACGTGCAAATTGAACATCAAATTTGCTTTTTGCGGTGAATTCATCGTTTTGATGGAATAAAGTATCGATGGGTTCCGCATACCCCATATCCCGAGATATTAAAAGGCGAATATCTTGGGAAGTGACGCAGTGTTCTTTTCCCTCTTCGATGGCTTTGAAATAGACATCGCGGATTTTAGGCATTGTCTTTTTTCTCCTGTTCTAGAAGTTTTTGTTCCTGGTCAAAATGGATTAAAGCGTCAATGATAGGGTCCAATTCTCCTGTCATAACGCGATCCAATTGGTTGATAGTAAATCCGATACGGTGATCAGTAACACGATTTTGTGGGTAATTATAGGTACGAATTTTTTCTGATCTTTCGCCGGTTCCAACCTTGAGTTTCCGTTCAGATGCTCTTTGGGCATCCACTTGATCCTGATAAAAAGAATAGACTTTGGCACGAATCATCTGCATGGCAATCGCCTTGTTTTGCAATTGGGCTTTTTCAGTTTGGCACGCCACGACTAAACCCGTCGGAATGTGGGTGATGCGAACCGCAGATTCCGTTTTGTTGACGTTTTGTCCGCCAGCACCCTGGGAATGGTAGGTATCGATCTTTAAGTCGTTTGGATTAATTTGAACGTCGACTTCTTCCGCTTCTGGCATCACCAAAACCGTCGCCGTGGAGGTATGGATACGGCCGCTGGCTTCCGTCTTCGGAACGCGTTGAACGCGATGGGCGCCGCTCTCGAATTTTAATTTGGAATAAACGCGGTCACCTTTAATCATGAACGAGATATTCGAATATCCGCCAGCAGTTCCCAAAGAGGCATCCAAAAGTTTGATGCTCCAGCCTTGCTTTTCCGCGTAACGAGTGTACATATTAACTAAATCGCCCGCAAAAAGGTTCGCCTCATCCCCGCCGACTGCTCCACGAATTTCAACGATGATGTTTTTGTCATCGTTAGGATCCTTGGGCAACAAAATGCTTTTGAATTCCGATTCAATTTCTTCTTTTTTCGCTTCATCTGCCTTGCGCGTTTCTTTGGCGAATTCAGCTAATTCGGCGTCTCCGGATTCTTCCATTTCCAACGAATCTTTGATTTCTTGGCTAAGGCGAAGATATTCCGAATATTTTTCATACGCTTCTTCTATGTCGGACTTTTCTTTCGATAGGCGTGTGAATTTCGCAACATCCGTCGCAACTTCTTCCGAAGTAAGTTCTTTCTCTAATTCTTCGTAGCGAATTCGAATGGCCTCGAGGCGTTTGTGCATTGATTCTTCCATAAAACTTCCAATTTCCGCGTGGATTATACCACCCCAGATAAAACCTTCCTAATCCTTGATTAGTCACTAGGAAGAAAAACGACAAAAAGGTATAATTCCACGGAACGCATATGGCCTACAAAGCACTCTATAACAAATATCGTCCTCAAACCTTCGAAGAGGTTGCTGGACAGCGAGCAATTGTTCGCACCTTACGAAACGCAATCACCAACGACAAGATTGCACATGCCTATCTTTTTTGTGGTCCAAGGGGGACTGGAAAGACTTCCATGGCCCGTTTATTTGCCAAAGCCTTGAACTGTGAAGAGGGGATTGGGCACCAATGCAATCATTGTTCTAACTGTTTGGAATTAAATTCAGGATCCCATCCAGACGTCATCGAGATTGACGCGGCGTCCAATAATGGTGTCGACCAAGTCCGTGACCTTATTGAGCAAGTCCGTTACGCCCCTATCAAAGGCCGTTACAAAATTTACATCATCGACGAAGTCCACATGATGAGCCAAGGGGCTTTTAACGCCTTGCTGAAAACCTTGGAAGAACCTCCCGAACATGTTGTTTTTATTTTAGCAACCACAGAACCCTACAAGGTCCTGCCCACCATTTTGTCCCGCTGCCAACGTTACGATTTTGGCAAAATCAGCGAAGCCGACATGAAAGCCAAACTCATTTGGATTTTAGAACAAGAAGGAATCGCATTCGAAGAAAATGGATTAGATGCCGTCGTTTCTCTTGCAGACGGGGGAATGCGCGACGCGCTCTCCATTCTGGATCAAGTACTCGCCTATAGTGGGGATGCGTTGAAAGAATCGGACGTCCTTTCTGTTTTTGGGCTCACTTCCACCGAAGAAAAAATCAACTTGCTGGAGCTGATTGCCAAAGGTGACATTTCTGGAATCCTTGAAAAACTATCCTTCTTCTTTGAAGGAGGGGTCGACATCCGTCGCCTATGCGCGAGCCTGCTAGACATTTTAAAAGACTTTATTATTTACCGAAAAACAAAGAACGAATCTTTGGTTCAATCTCTGAAAAAGCAAGATGCTGAACGTTTAAATAAACTCATCGATGCTAAACGCGCCAATCAAATGATCGACATTCTGTTGAAGACACAGCGCGACTTCCGCGTCGTATCCAACGTACGTTCCTTATTTGAACTGTCCATGTTACAACTAGCCACGCTTTCGGAAGAAAAAGAGCCGGTTCCTATCATTGCCATTCAAGAAAAGCAGCCGGTACACGTCGATTCTTTTGAGCCAAAAGCCCCTTTGTTAGAAAAAACGTCGATCCTTTCTAGTCCAGTTCCCGAACAAACGGAGCAGCCTAAAAAGAAAGAAAAAATCGTCCCGCCTCCTGTTCCCAAGGAAGCAGATTACATTCCCGAAGAAGGAAAACCCTACCTTGGGAACGAAATACCCAGTTTCTTGGAAGAGCCAGATGAGCCTGAGATTGAGCCCCTTCCATCCTTCCAAACCGCGGAGGCCGCAAAACCCGCAGCTCCCGCAAAAGCGGTGGAAGAGCCCGCTCCTGTACGCGACACCACGACACTATCGTTCTTCGAAACTTCGTCTTTGCCGGCCCCAACCTCCCTTGACCTATCCAAAGTTCCCGGGGATGGGCTATACAAAGAAGGCACCCCTGTATCGATTTCCGATGACGAAATGATCAAAATCATGGTCCTTGGGCCAAAACATAAAAATGAAAGAAAGAACCTATTTAATAGCTGGTCCGAATTCCAAGATGCCGCATTAGATAGTCGCGTAGGAAGTGTGGCCCAACTATTAGCGGACGGAAAACCTTTCTGCCTTTGCCAAGAAGCTTTGCTCATCAACTTCAATTACGATAAATCCGCGGAAATCGCGAATTTGAAGGAAAACCAAAAGGCTATCTCCGCCATGGTTTCCTTGGTTCTAGGAAGAAAAGTGTTCGTTCATGCGTTAACTCGTTTAGACAACAACCGCATTCAAACCACTTACTTTAACTTAAAGCAGCTATCTCAACTGCCTCGTCCCGAAGATATTCAACTGAAATTGCCTAAATTTTGATGGAGGAAAAGAAAATGAATCAAATGCAGCAAATGATCATGCAAGCTCAACGCATGCAAAGAGAAATGAAAAAGGCCCAAGACGCCTTGGAGCAAAAAGAATTTGTCGTTGAAAAGGGCGGCATGGTCAAAATGACCGTCTTGGGTAACCGCAGCGTCAAGAGTGTGGAAATCGACAAAGATGCGCTCGACCCCGAAAATGCGGATTTGCTTTGTGAAACCATCGCCATGGCCGTCAACGAAGCCATGGAAGAAATCCAAAAAGAATCGGATGCGATTCAAGAAAAAATCACCGGACAATCCGGAATGCCGTTTTAATGAAAGAACTCAAAACCTATAACGAATTAGTCGACAGCTTCTCTAAACTGCCAGGCGTAGGGATGAAAAGTGCCCAACGCATGGCTTTTAGTGTTATTGAAATGCGGGAGGAAGACGCCAACGAATTTGCGGAAGCAATTCGCAAAGCGAAAACTTCCATCCATAAATGCCCTACGTGTGGGCTTTATTGTGAAGGCGAGCAATGTGAGGTTTGCGACAACCCGGAACGAGACCACTCTACTTGCATTGTTGTTTCTTTGCCTAAAGATGCCTTGTCCTTTGAAAAACTGCAGTACAAAGGCGTTTATCATGTTTTAGGCGGCTTGCTGTCGCCAACAAAGGGAATTGGAGCGGAAGACATTTCCATTGCCCCTTTGCTTCAAAGAATTGAAAAAGAGGGGATACGTGAAGTGATTTTGGCCATGAACCCCAACCTCGAAGGGGAAACAACGGCCTTATTTATTGCACGAATGTTGCAGGGGAAAAACATTAAAGTCACGCGGCTAGGATATGGACTTCCTATGGGGGCCAATTTGGAATACGCCGATCCACTAACGCTAGAAAAAGCACTCGAAGGGAGAAAATCATTATGAGTATCTTCATAACCTTTGAAGGGGGAGAGGGCTCTGGAAAAAGCTCCGCTCTACGTCTTATAAACGAACGCCTCATTCAAAGTGGTGCCCAAACCGTTTTAACGCGGGAACCAGGAGGCACTCCTATCAGCGAAGAAATTCGCAACATTATTTTGGATCGGAAAAACACGGACATGGACCCGCGAACCGAAGCTCTTCTTTACGCCGCCTCCAGGAGACAGCATCTTGCTCAAAAGATCTGGCCGGCCTTGAAGGAAGGAAAAATCGTTCTTTGTGACCGTTATCTCGACAGTTCTTTGGCTTATCAAGGTGGCGCACGCGGCATCGCCCTTAAAGACGTCCTCGATATCAATATGTTTGCAACGGAAGGGACATTCCCTGATCTCACTTTGCTTTTCGACATCGAACCCGAAAAAGGGTTAGCCCGCATCGCCGCGAACCAAAATCGCGAAGTCAATCGCTTAGACTTGGAAAAATTAGACTTCCATCATCGCGTTCGCCAAGCTTTTTTGGATTTAGCTAAGAAATATGCGGACCGTTATGTCATCATCGATGCGTCCCAGCCTCTAAATAAAGTAGTCGACGACGCCTATGCTGCTATTCAAGAAAGGCTAAAATAATTCGGTATGGGAATTGGCGAATACATCAAAAACCATCAGCCTTTGGCCTATCGTACTTTTGCGAACGCCCTAGAAAAAGGACGCCTTTCCCATGCCTATCTTTTAATGGGCGAAGCGGGGATTCCCTTAAAGGAAACCGCGATTTATCTCGCCAAATCTATTTTGTGTGATCATCCTAGCCCCTTCGCTGACTTAACCTGCAGAACCTGTCAACGCATTGATGCGAGCGATTATCCAGATTTTGTTTGTCTCGATGGAAGTGAAAATTCGATTAAAAAGGATGAAGTTGGCAACGTTCTTTCAAACTTCAACCAGACCGCATTGGAACGAAAAGGCATCATGGTTTATGTGATTCACGAAGTAGAAAACATGACCATAGAAGCCATCAACAGCCTTTTAAAATTTTTGGAAGAGCCTTCTCCCAATACGTTTGCAATCTTAACAACCCGAAACGAATCCAAGGTTCTGCCGACGATCATTTCGCGATGCGAATCCGTGCGAATGCTACTTGTCCCTCAAGAACAAGTTATTCAAGAGGCCACCTCTATCGGCGTTGGCAAAAACGACGCAGAAATCCTTTCTTTCTTCAATAACGACGCAAGTCTTATTGCCGAACAAGTCGAAACCACGGATTACCAAAATGCAAAATTGGCTTTCGAAACCATGCTAGAAGCCTTTGGTGAAAAACCGGAATACGCTCGTTATGTCATGGAGAAAACCATCATTCCGCTCATCAATTCTAAAAAGAGCGCACGCTTCTATCTCGATATGCTTGCCATGCTATTTGAAGACGTTGCTTCAATTCGTCGGCAAGGAAGAATTCATTTATCCTCTTACTTAAGCCAAACGAAAGTCATCGCTTCTTCGATTCCTAATCCCGATCGAGCCCTCTTGGAAGTCATGACCTTACGAGGAGAAATCGACACGAACATTAATCTTGGTCTTCTCTTCACCCATCTCATCTATGTCATCTACAAGGAGTAATCTTATGGAACCTAACATTAATAACACCGTTCAAACCAAAGAAAACCTCTATCCTTTCTTCGTTTCCATTCGTTTCCGTGGCAGTGATAAATCTTATTTCTTCTCCACTTCCTTCTCTGATTTAAAACCGGGCGATCTTGTGGTAGTTGAAACAATTTCAGGCTATGAAATTGGAACAGTATGCACAACGTCCACTCCCCTTTCCTTCTATCATTCTTCCTTGGAATTAAAGCCTATTTTACGTCGGCCCAACAAAGGAGATATGTCCAATTACGAATACAACCTCGCCCTAGGAAAGAAAGCATTGGAAATTTGTAGACGTGATGTCGAAATCCTTGGCCTAGCCATGGATTTGATTGATGCCGTTTATACCTTAGATGGGGAAAAAGTCACCATTACTTATACCTCTCCTGAAAAACGCGTAGATTTCCGCGAATTGCTTCATATGCTCGCACCAGAACTAGGATGCCGCGTGGAGTTACGTCAAATCGCGAACCGTGATAAAGCGAAGATGATTGGAGGGATTGGCATTTGTGGCTTGCCTCTTTGCTGTTCCACTTTCTTGAATAGTTTTGAAGGCATTTCCATCCAGCGTGCCAAAAACCAAATGCTGACAATCAACATTCCGAAGCTTTCTGGCCCCTGTGATAAATTAATTTGCTGTCTCCTTTATGAAGACGACGCCTATACGGAAGCCAAAAAAGAATTCCCGCGTCACGGTGAAGTCATTCATACCCCCGAAGGGGATTACAGCGTCGATTCCTTTAATGTTCTTTCCAAAAACGTTCGCTTGGTCAATGCGACTCGCGACGATTATAGGACCTATCCCTTAGAAGACATCCGTGCTATGCAAAGAGGAACCTACAAAAAGAAGGAAGAAGATGGTCGCCTCCATTTAGAATTGCCCGATTACAATATCGGTGGAAGAAACTTCAACGACTTCAACGATCGCAATCAAAAACCCAATAAAGACAACAATCCCGATCGGAAAAATAACCAAAACAACAAAAACCGCAAAGGAAACAATCAGCCAAATCGTGGTCCGTCTTCTAGCCCAAACAATCGTCCGCAGCAGGGAAACAATAATTCCAAAGACCAGCGAAATAGTAAAGGAAACCATAGGAACTTCCATGGAAAACATCGTCCAAATCGCGGCCCATCTAATCTCAATGAAGGAAGCAAGAAATCATGAATCGCGAACTAAATTTTGAAGGCCAATCACCCCTTCTTTATTTAATTGCCACTCCCATCGGCAATTTAAAGGAATTCTCTCCACGCGCCCTAGAGGTTCTATCCGAAACGGATTACGTCGCCGCGGAAGATACAAGAAATTCTGGCAAGCTATTATCTTATTTTCAGATATCAAAACCATTCATCAGCTGTCACGAACATAACGAAGAAGAAGCCGCCTCTTCCATCGTCTCACTATTAAAAAGCGGGAAAAAGGTGTGCTACATGTCTGATGCCGGATACCCCACCGTCAGTGACCCGGGTCAAAGGCTTGTTGCTCGCTGCCTTGACGAAGGCATCAAAATCTCGGTTGTCAGTGGCCCAAGCGCAGCTATCAACGCCTTAGCGTGCTCCGGTTTAGATTCTTCCCACTTCTATTTCGAAGGCTTTTTGCCTGCCAAAGAATCGGAACGTAACCAAGAATTGCGGGAACTTGCCAAGCGAGTGGAAACATTGATTTTCTACGAATCCCCTCATCGAATCACCCGAACTTTAGTCGCGATGGCAGCAAGCCTAGGCAACCGGAAGGCCGTAATAGCAAGAGAAATCACCAAGGCACACGAAGAATTTATCCGAGGAACTTTGACGGATCTTGCTTGTGAACCCGAAGACAGTTTACGGGGCGAGATGGTCATCGTCGTCGAAGGAAATAAAGAAAAAAAAGAAACTACCGATGCGGAAATCGGCTTAGCCTTAAGGGAAGAATTAGATTGGGGCAGATCGGGAAAAGAAGCCGTTAAAAACGTCGCTTCCAATCTTAATGTGCCAAAAAACCGCGTCTACGATCTTTATCTTCGTAACTTCACAGAAAAATAAAGTTTAATCATTGGATAAAGGATGGAGTTCTTGCTCCTCCTTTTTCTTTTTCAAAAAATAGCTGACTGCAAAATAGGTACTTAAGGAAACTAGCCCAATTCCAAAAGCCAAACCGGAATAGAAAGCACCGGGAGTCACATAACGCATTTCATAACGAATCCGAAGAGGGGTTCCATCTTCTTGCATCACTCCAGGGGCCACGAAGCCAACGAGGCCGCCATTCAATTTAAGGATGGGAAGATTCCGTTTGGTTCCATCAGGCAAAGTCGCGATCACCGACCACCCTTTGTCATAACCTAGTTGAGTTAAAACCAAGCGATCTTCGCTGTATTTAGTTTCAAAAGTAAAACGATCCGTGTCGGTATAAACGTTTTGTAATTTATCCGCTTGGAGCTTGGCCATCTTATTCCCTAAACTCTCATAGTCTTCCATGGTGAAATAGACATTATTGGGATCAAAGGAAATGGTTGGATAGTCTTTGCTTCCGGTATAGCAGAAAACCACGCATTTAACCTTGCCTTCATTTGCATAAAGACCAAACGTGGAAGAATAGGGGCCGTAATATGGGCGGCCAGAATCCGTTTTTCTCGCATTATCAAAAGCATTGTATTCAAAGCTTAATAACGCGTTTTCTTCCACGATATTGCCACTAGAATCAAAGCGATCACCAATCAAGTAGACACGAGGAACTTCGTTATAGGTTCCCGAAGAAGAGCTCGACATGTTGTTGTAGTATTTAAGTTCGATGTAGCATCCTTCTGCTTCGTTAAAATACCCGCCAGCCTTTGGGCTAAAAGCCACCATGCCGGAATCGCGTTTAATGGTTTTGGTTGAGCTAATCTTTTCCGATTTTGTGTAATGTTTTAGAAAGAACCCAAGCCCTTCGTCATAATAGGGGGAGGAAGGGGAGGGAACCATCAAATCCTCACCACCAACTTCGTAATAGGTCGCGGATAATCCGTAATCCAGGCGAGAAGAAAGCGAATACATTTGATTGTAATATTCCGTAAGGCGGCGGTTCTCTCTCTTCACATTGATGTTAGAAGGCAAAACGGCGTCTTCTTCGACCATGGCCCCATAAAGCTCGGCTTCTTCTACGCGAAGAAGCTGGGCAAAGCCCGTCTTGGAAGTCACGTTCCGCGAATAGAAATTGGTGGAATAATAACTATCGGGGTCATGAATCAACGCATAGACACGACTCGAATCTACCGCATATCCAAGTTCGGGGCGAGCTTTTTCTTTCACGCGGTAAACGCGGTACAAGTCACGGTTAGGAGATGCAGTTGGAATTTCAATGGAGCCATAAGGAACGTTCGGGGTAGGGAAAAAGACAGAGCCATCTGCATTCTTCCATGAAGAATAGGAATTGGAGATTTCATAGTAACGGTAACCAAGGACCGTATCGGTAGCGAGCCGTTTATTCGCGTAATACCCTGACCAGCTATTGTTATAGACTTCTTCCCCGTTATAGGTCGTTAATACCGATCCAGGGGATTTCATATGGTTATTGAGGGCAAAATCTTCTACGTCAAAATTCATAAGGGAATGGAAATCGCTCGAAGCGTTGAGCCCGGCTACCCTCGCCCCATATTTGGTGGAGCCGAATGAATCCGCGTAAGTCCGAAAATAGGAGTTATCTTCTTTTTTGATTTCCCTAGCGACATAGCTCATCGTCTCCCGTGCGGTTTGACCATTGGCGTAGGAATAGCGATAAGACCACACTCCATCATAAGCATAGGCAATATTGCCCATAACGATGGATTCGATGGCTACGCAGGCAACAAGTGCTTTTGGCAGCCATTCTTTCTTATGTCCATAAACCATCAAGGAACCTTCAATGACCACCAAAGCAAGCTGATAATAAAGATACCAAACGTTGAAGATGTTGCCGTCATAAATCTCCGTGGCCGCAACATATTCGCCACGCCAGTAAGTTTGCCCATTAGGATTGATGTTGAACGTCACTCCTTTTAGGACTTTATCCGATAAATAGAAGGTCCCAATGGTTCCAAGCAACGCCAAAAGGGAACCCGCCAAGGGAACCCAACGAACACTAGAAGAACGCTGATCGAATCCCCAAGCACAATAGTAAACAATCAAAGGAATCAAGACGATATACCATCGGCCATATCCGTTGCCCGAAAAGGCATAGAACAAATAATAACTGGAGTTGGTAAACACCAGGAAGAGAATGGCAAGAACCGCCAAGAGATGACTCATTTTTTGAAGTCTTATGCTATGAATCAAAGCGGTAAAAAACAAAACGACGCAGGGCGTATAGCAAAATAAGGCCGATGTCCAAGCATCATAACCGCTTCGCGCTAATGGCAAAGCCACATGCCCGCCCGTAGGGAAAAAGAACGATAGTAATCCCATGAGTTCCCTGGCTGGATGATCGCCGACCGGCTCAAAAACAAAGCCAAAGAAGGCGCGAAGATCATGGGAAAGAAGCGATTCTTTCACCGCGGATAAATAAGCACGCCCAATGGAGGAACCGCGACCCGAAAGCATCGTTTCACGCAAAGAAGGCAAAACCGTGAAGCATGATAGGCATAAAGCGACCGCAAAAGAAGCAACCCCCATGCCGATAACGGCCCAGTTCTCCTTCGCATTACGTTCTTTAATCGTCCAAAAATAACGCCACAAGGCGTATAAAACGCCAAAGATGCAAACGACAACCAAGAAAAAAAAGGAGGTGACGCCCTCTATGAATAAGGCCAAAACCAAGGTGAAGGGTTTCCGCTCCTTAATGACCTTCTCTAGGCCAAGCAAAATCAAAGGAATATAGCAAGCGGCACTAACGAAACTTGGAAAGCCAACGAAAAAGGATACATAGCCCGATAATCCAGCCGCTAAGCTTGCCCAGCGGGCCGTCCATTCTTGAATCCCCATGTATTTGAGATAAAGACGCGTGAGCAACGTGGCAACCATGATTTTGACGGCCGTAAGTACCGCAAACATTTGAGGAATCCACGCACGAGGAAATAAAACCATCACCACGACAAAGGGATCAAATAGGCCATAATAGCTATTCGACCCAATAGAATCCGTCCCAATGAAGGTAGAAGGATCATACATGGGAAAGCGCCCCGTAGTGAAAAAGGTGTGCCAAGAATCCCAATAAGTATAGGCAAAGGGCACGTATTGCCACGTATAGTCCCAGTTCAATAACTGAGTGAAGCCGTTTTCAATCAGCGGATAACCAATCCAAAGAAAGGCAACAAGCAAAGTGAATAAAGCAAAATAAAACAAGGAATCCCAACGGAATAAAAAATCGCATTTCTCACGAAAGAAAGAAGGACGTCTATGCTTTAACCGACGTTCTGCCAACGTTTTTTCTCGACTAGGTGCCGTGTTCATTTCTTCGCTCTTGGTTTATGGTGCGCGTTCTTTTTTGGCGAAGCGGATTTCGACCGTTTGGTGTTTTGGCCAAAATAATGTTCCATTTTTTCTTGACGCTTTTTCCCCTTTTTGATGCGGGTTTCGCTTCGCGTGTCCCGCATCTTCTTCCGCTGTTTGGCTTCTACAGCCTTCGAAAGCACCTTCGAATTATAATTGCCCTCAAAGAACATTTTCTTAAATTCGACGGGCATATTGGACTTAATATCGTATTCCTTACCATTGAGGGGATTCGTAAAAGCGAGCTCATAAGCGTGTAGCCCCAAACGTTTCAAAGGGTCGGCCGGTTCCCCGTATTTGTCATCGCCAACGATATAGTGACCAATGTTTCCTAATTGCACACGGATTTGATTCTTTCTTCCTGAATCTAGTGCAACATCCAGCAACGAAAAACCAGCTTTTTCTTTAATGGTTTTATAAGAAGTAATCGCCAGTTTTCCTTTTGTTTTGTTCTTGGTTACGTAAATCAACTGGAAGTTGTCTTGGGCCAAATAATCGCGAAGAGTATCTTCTTTTTTCTCCATTTCGCCCTCAACAACTGCGTAGTAATACCTTTTGGTCACGATTTCCTGCCAATGATTTTGGAGGGCTTCCCTCGTCTCAATATTCTTGGCAAAAATCAAAACACCCGAAGTGTCTTCGTCCAAGCGATGAACAACAAAAGCGCGCGATTTTTTATCCTTTTGGGTCAAATAATCCGAAACCATCCGATAAGCCGTCTTCCCTTTTTCTCTTTCGGTGGCGACGCTTAACAAGCCGGAAGGTTTATCGATCGCGATGATGTCTTGATCCTCAAATAAAATGGGGAGGTCTTTTCTTTCCCTTTTGGTGATGCGGCGTTTGGAAACCGTCACGACGTCTTCCGGATAGATTTTATAATCGAATTGGGAAACGGGAACTCCGCCGACGGCCACCTGATGATGGGACAATAGGGACTTCACGGTTTTCCGGGACGATGGTCCCATTTTGAAAATCAAAAATTCCATGAGGGTCGTCTCTTTGTAGACATTCCACTCGGTAACCATTTTGGGGTTGATAAGCCCTTTCTTTGGGCGATGTTGTTTTTTGTCGTTCTTATTCATTTCTCAAAAATTCCAGGAGTTCCGGGAGCAACTCTTCCATTCTTTCTACCCCTTTTTCGTAAACCAGCAGCAATTTCTTTTTGCTTGATTCGTGATTGGACACGCCAAGGGATTCTTTCGGCGCAATCAGGAACGCCTTTCCTTCTTTGGCATAAGCCAAAAGGTCGTCCATGTCCTTATTATACGACAAAGGATAGCGAAGATAGGCAGCAAGGAAGTTCGGATAGTTGCGATAAAGCGATTTCGCCGCGGCAAGAAGGGCTTTAGAACGTTTGTTTTTCTTTCGGTAATCCACAGGACGAGTCAGGATGACAACTAATTTTTCTACCCCGTCTGCAACTGGTCTTCTCCAAGGCACCGCAGCCGTTGGTCCTCCATCCAAATACAATTGTCCCTCCACCTCCACGGGCTTAGAAAGCAAAGGAAGTGAAGCGGAGGCATAAATCGCGGGCCAAATATCAGGGGTAACGCCTTTTTGAAAATAAGTGGCTCTTCCCGTCTCAAGACTCGTAGCGGCGACGATAAACGTACGGGGATCTTCATCGAATTTCTTGTCGTTGAAGGGCAATTTTGTCTTTGGAATTTCAACGCCCAAATATTGGAAATCGAATAGGCCCCCTTTATGAATGAGGTTATGAAGGGACAAAAATTTCTTATCAGCGACCAGCTCCGTCGTCACGACTTTGGAACGTCCAATATCGCCGCTTAAATAGTCCACGTTATTTAGGGCCCCAGCACTAGTTCCGATGATATAAGGAAAACGAATGCCCTCCCGCATCAAAACATCTTGAACACCCGCGGTAAACGCTCCACGGGTCCCCCCTCCTTGACTAACTAACGCAATCCTTTTTTCCATGTACAAGCCCCTTGACGACAATGGTAAAATACGGCGATGAAAACCTCAAAGAAAATCGCCATCTATTCTGCGCTTCTCCTTCTTTTGTCTAGCTGCGCCCCCACCCATTCTAACTCCAGTTCTTCTAATGGCGGGAACTCCTCCTCAAATGGGCCCATTCCTCCTTCGTCCACTAGTTCTGAAAGCGCGACGAATTCTTCTTCGAATTATGATACTTCAACGGGGCAGAGACCCTCTTCCGAGAGTTCGTTGGATACGCCAAAGCCCTCCGGACTCTTCCGTTTTTATTCCGTCAATGATTTCCACGGAAGCGTGCTTCCTAACGGGTATGAAAAAGGGCTGCTATCCTATTTCTCTTTTTTAGCCGACGAAGTAGACCGCGACCCCGAGCACACGATCATTCTATCCGCGGGAGACATGTATCAAGGTTCTTATGAATCCAATTCCAATTATGGGGCTCTTCTCACCGAAACGATGAACGCCGTTCCTTTCGACGCTATGACTTTAGGAAACCACGAGTTTGACTATGGCTTAGATCGGCTTTACGCGAATATCGAACGAGCCAATTTCCCCATGCTCGCCGGCAATATCGTCCATTACTATTCCAAAGAATCCTGGGGCAAAACCGAATTATCGACCATCGTGGAAAAAGGCGGAGCCAAAATTGGAATCATCGGAATGATTGGAGAAGGGCAGACCACTTCCATCAATGCTAAAATTGTCCGCGAATTAGAATTCACCTCTCCAAAGCAATTGACCATCAACGAAGCGAAAAGACTAAAGGAAGAGGAAAAATGCGACATCGTCGTGCTCTCCATCCACGCAGATAAAAAGGCCGTGGAGTCTTGGAACGCCAGTTCTTATCTTTCTTCTTATATCGATGGTGTTTTCTGCGGCCATAGTCATACCCTAAACACGGGTTATATTGGGTCTACCCCTTGCCTACAAGCCTATAGCAACGGCAAGCATTATTCCTACATGACGATGGAATTAAGCAAAGGCAAAATCACCAAGAAAACCGCTGACGTAATCGAGGCTAAATCCACAAAGGTTTCTTCAAGAATTCAAGAGGTCTACGACCGTTACATGACCGCGGAAGTCACGAATAAAACCAGCAAGATTGCGGGTACAGTTACCAATGGGACCATCGATAAATATGGCGTGGCCCGTCTCGGCTGCAAGGCTATCTATGAAAAGTACAAAGAAAGCTACCCCAGTCTTGCTTTGACTATGGAAAATTCCCAACGCGCTACATTAAGCGGAGAAATCACTTATGGAGATATCTACAAAGCCACTCCCTTCACGAACAGCATCGTCATTGCCGATTTAAGGGGAGACGAAATCAAAAACGAAGCGAGGTACAATTCGACATATACGGGGGACGTGGATCGATATTCGACCCTTATCGATAACACTTATTACACGGTAGCCCTCATCGATTACCTTTATTACCATCAAAATATTCAAAAGAAATACGACTACTTCCCAAGCCTCAATGGCTTAAACCCCGTATTCCACGGCGAATACGAGACCTATCCAGCTGATTTGACGTTTGATTACGTGAAAAACGTCTTAAACGGCAACGTAAATGCCGAGGATTACACTTCTTCCGCTGCGGGATTCGATCTCTACGGAAACCCCGAAAGATAAACGGCTAATCCAATAATCCAAAATGTTTTAACGCGTGGACGACACCATCTTCTTCCACATTTTTTGTCACGAAGTCTGCAGCGTTTTTGACAATAGGGAGGGCATTTCCCATAGCAACAAACTGGTTCAGTCCTTCTTTCATGGCGATGTCCTGTTCTCCATCTCCAAATCCCATCGCCTCATCCTTGTTCCAACCATAATATTTCATCACAGCGGCGATGCCTTTTCCCTTGCTATGGCGAACAGGCATCACATCCAAGGCAAATTCGTGGAAACGATCATAGGCCAAATGAGGGAAACGCTCGAGAAAAAGGGGGTCGAACTTTTCTGGAGAATAAAGCAAGAAACCCGTGCATTGACCGCCTTTATAGTCTTTGATAGGGCACCAAGGTTCCTCAAAATATTTTTCGAATTCGAAATAATATTCGTTCCGTTCATCCGTCACGTAACGGGACCTCGGCGTGACGACTTCCATCATTAATCCGTTTTCTTTTGCCAAACGAATAAACCCCTTCGCGTCTTTGGGGTCCATGAGTTCCTTAAAAACGAATTTCCCATCGGTAAAAGCAACCGCGCCCGCAGAACCAATCCATCCATCCCACTTCAGACCAAGATTGAAGCAATGAAACCGTTTCATAGAATCATAAGGGCGAGCCGTGCATAAAAAGACCTTAATGCCCTTCTTTTGCAATTTTTTGATAGCTTTTAAGGCTTCCGGCATAAAACGATGTTCTTTCCAACAATAAAGGGTATTATCCACATCAAAAAACAATGCTTTAATCATGGAAAACTACCTCCTTGTTGCATTCAATCATTTCTTTTTCCCGCACCTTTAATACCTTCCGGTCATAAGTCACTAAACCATTCACTTCGTCCTCGACATCGCTCCACTGGGTGAGGACTGCTACCGATAGACCTTCCTTATCGATAAAAGGAATCACTTCATCGCGATAAAGCTCGACTAAAGAAGCCGTTAATTCATCCACGTCCCGCTTCTTTTTGTATCCAAAGGATTTCGCGCTAAAGGAATGGTCTTTTAAAAACAAAGAATATCCACCGAATTCGCTGAGGGACAAAATTCTCTTGGGATCGGACTTCAATGAAATTTTTCGGAAATAAATATGATGAGAAGAAAAGTCTCCGCACCCTTGATCCGCCCAACCAGAGGTGGAATCGATGAGGCGGGTAGAATCCAATCCCTTCAATAAGGACGTCATTTTCTTTGCATCAAATTGTCCCCACCCTTCGTTAAATATCGTCCAAATGGCAATGCAGGGGACGTTATACAGGTGAGATACGGTTCTTTTTAAATCTTCGACGAAACGTTCTTTTGATTGAGGGCACCCTCGTCCAAAACGTTTTTGAACCTTGATTTTTTCATCCTTCCATTTTGGACATAAAAAAGGGCCGGCTACAATCAGCCACTTCTTATAGGGGGCACCACCATTCACGAGGTCTTGGATCACAATCATGCCCGAAACATCGCAATGGTAATAAAAACGAAGGGGCTCGATTTTAATGTGCTTTCGAAGCATGTTAAACCCTAGTTTTCTCATGTCTTGAATATCTTGTAGCATCGCCCTATCGCTAGGAGGAGTCAAACCTCCGTCCGGATAATAACCTTGGTCTAATAAACCATTTAAAAACAAGGGGCGATTATTCAAGGCGAAAACGGGATGTCCCTTCCAGGAAATCGTTCCAAATTTCCGCATGGCAAAATAGGAGGCGATGCGATCCTCGTTTACGCGAATCGACAAATCGTATAACGCAGGCTCATCGGGGGACCAGGGATGAAACTCTTCTTCCAAAGGAATGGATAAGTTTAACGATGCATCTAAATCCACGCGCTTTATCAAACGGCCATGGAAGAAGACTTCCACTTCACCCTCATCAAATGTTCCATCAAGGGAAAGGGACAAAGAGAATGAGTGGTTATCAAAATCAGGCGTGATACGAAGGGAGAAAATTCGATCTTTTGGCGTCCGTTCCAGCCAAACAGTTTGCCAAATACCACTCGTTGGGGTGTACCAAATACCCCCGCGTCGATTTAGTTGCTTCCCACGGGGGAAGATAGGGCTATCCGTATCGTCTTTAACGCGAACATAGAGTTCATTGCCCGTTTTGTGGAGGTGGTGGCATTCCACTTCAATGGAATCATACCCCCCTTCGTGATGAGAACAAAATTCCCCATTCACGTAAATATCTGCCACTTGATCCACAGCGTCTAAATGCAAAAAATATCGATGTGTTTCGTCCAAATCATCCACGTCAAAATAGCGTCGATAATGCAGCACATCCTTCGAAGTAACAGAAGATTGAATTCCCGACAAAGGCGTTTCTGGGCTGAAAGGAACTCTAATTTTTTTAGAAAAATGGCTGGGTTTATCTTCTGATTTGGAAATTTCAAAATCCCATTCCCCGTTAAGACAAAGGAAAGAGGATCGTTTTAATTGGGGTCGAGGGTATTCCGATAAAGGAAGGGTTTCTTCTTTTGTTCTTAAGCCTTCATCCGTCCAAAGCATAGCGATATTTTACACGTAGATAGAGGGTTTTACATCATATCTCGCTAAGAATTTCGTCCATGGGTTTATACTAAAAACGAGGAAAAAATCATGGAAATCAAAGAGATTCAAAAATATTTGCAGGAACAAAAAGCAAGCGCATGGGTCATGAGTGATTACGAAAACCATAACCCGTTTATGGTTCGTCTATTAGGCGAAAAAATGTTGACCCGAAAAATTATCATGGTCATTCCATCCAAAGAAAAGCCATTCTTGATTTGTCATCAAATAGACACCGTCTTTTTAAGGGATGAATCCGTCAGCCGATTTTTTGATTTGAAGCCTTATGCAACCTGGCAAGAAATGCTTCAAATAGAAAAAGAATCCCTACAAGTCATGCCCGTTGTACTGATGAATTATTCCGAAAACGGCCTACTGCCTCGCGTATCTTTAGAAGATTATGGAACCATCTCTTACATCAAGTCCCTTGGAATTCAAATCGAATCCTCTGCCGATTTATTACAAAGCCTTTCTGCGGTTTTGACGAAAGAACAATTTGAATCCCAAAAAGACGCTTGCAACAAAGCGCTAAAAATTAAAGATGAGGCTTTTCAAAAAATCGCGAAAGACCTCCGCGAAAAAGGACATTCCGACGAGCTGGATATTCAATTATTCATTGGAAAACGTTTCGAGGAAGAGGGGATGGTGTACGACGAACTGCCGATTGTCGCCATAGGAGAAAATGCTTCCGACCCTCATTATGGGCCAACTCCCGCCGCCCATTCACGCATTCACGAAGGGGATTTGGTTCTCATTGATATGTGGGCAAAAAACAAAGAGCCAGGGAGCGTTTATGCTGACATAACCTGGATGGGCTATTGTGGTTCTTCCGTTCCGGAAATTTATCAAAAAAGGTTCAGCATCGTGAAGCAAGCTCGCGATGGGGTCATTTCCTTTTTAAAGGAGGAATTGCCCCATAGAAAGGTTCAGGCATATGAAGCCGACGACGTGGCGAGAAAAATCATTACGGACGCGGGATTTGGTCCCTATTTTATTCACCGCGTTGGCCATAGCATCTCGGGCGACATTTCTCCTCATGGGCCCGGAGCCAATCTCGATAATTACGAATCCCATGATTTCCGCGAATTAATGGAAGGAACTTCTTTTAGTGATGAACCCGGAATTTACGCTCCAGATTTTGGCATCCGCACCGAAACCGATTTGCACATCCAAAATCGTCAATTGTGTGTGGTTGGCGGTCTTCAAGAAAAAATTATCCCCATTCTGAAATAAAAAAGAGGGGGCACTAATTTGCTCCCTCTGCCAGCAAGTAAAAAGGTCGTTTACTTGATAGCGATTTGGTGAGAAGTGACTTCCGGCTCCTTTTCTTTCGGGAAGAAAACCTTCAGTGCACCATTTTCGAAGGTCGCAGTCACCTTCTTCTCGTCGATGTCGCCCACATAGTAGCTGCGGCTGGCAGAGCCCGAGAAGCGTTCACGATGCTTGTAGCCCTTCTTTTCGCCTTTTTCGTTTTTAAGCGAGGTGTTAGCGGAAGCTTTGATGGTCAAATAGCCATCTTCCAAAGAAATGGAAACATCTTCCTTTTTGATCCCAGGAAGATCAACGACCATGTTATAGCCGTCCTTGACTTCCTCGATGTCGGTCTTCATCGAAAGAGAACCGAAGTTTTCACTGGACATTGCATCGTTGATTCCGAAGAAATCATCGACGAACGGATCCAAGAAATTCTCAACACGATTAATTGAATAAGCCATAAGTTTTACCTCCTAATGGATATCGTTTAGCACTCTTCATTTCCAAGTGCTAACAATACTATAAGCGGTTTTTTAGCAATGTCAACACATGAGTGCTAAAAATTTTAAAATATTTTTCCTCTTGAAAAACAATCGATATTTCGTGCTTATTTTGTGATATCAACGAACTTTGCTTGGCAATAAGAAAGCAAATCTAAGGGATTCAAGCCCACTTGATAACCTCTTTTTCCACCTGAAACGAAGATGCGATCAAATAGTTGGGCCGTTTCATCAATGACGACTGGAAAAGGCTTTTTTAATCCAATAGGACTACATCCGCCGTGGACGTAACCGGTTAAAGGGAGCAAAGTCTTTTGTGGAATCAATTCAATGGATTTCGCCGAAACGGATTTCGCCGCTTTTTTTAAATCTAATTCTTTGGCGACAGGGACGCAGAAAACGAAATGTTCTTTCTTTTGGTTTTCCACCACGAGGGTTTTAAATACGCAATCCACGTCTTCTTTTAACGCCTCAGCCACCTGAATCCCATTCACGATGGATTCATCGTATTCTCTTTCTATATAGGAGATACCCGCGATGTCGAGCAGGCGCATCACATTCGTTTTTTCCATGTCAGTTATTCTAGATTCCTATCACGAAAAAAAGGAAGCCCCAGTTACGAGGTTTCCTTTTTAGTTATTTTCCATTCGGCTTAGACGCATCCGATTTAGAAGGCTGAGCACGATTCGCCGGCTTCTTCTTTTGCGATGAAGCATTTTGCTTCGATTGCGGATGGGATGCAGCCTTAGAAGAGGGGACTTTCTTCACCACTTTCTTTACAACCGCCTTTTTCTTCTTCTGGGGCGAAGCAGTCAGTTGAGAAGTATTCTTCGGCTTCTTCTTTTCTACCGAAAGTTTTGGTTGAGATTGACCCATTCCTTTTTGTCCTTTTTTCGGTGAGCGAATGGGGGCCTTTTGTGTAGATCCAGCAGGCTTCTTTTTCTTAGATGAATGGTCCTTAGCTGATGGAACAGGGGTTTTTTCGTAACGAATTTTGACTTCAATACGTTCCCGTTTATTCTTGTCTTCAGGAGCAAGAATCACCAGCTTCGGATGTCCGAAATCCGCGGGTTTATCCTCTGGTTTTTGGGTCGGGGTCTCTTCTACCTTGGCCACGGGTTTTTCCACGACCGGGGTTTGAACCTTCTTTTTTACCTTTTTCACCGTACGTTGATGCTTAGCACTGGATTTAGGGGTAGGCTGCTCCTTTTTAGAGGGGGCAACTTGCTCCGGCTTCTCAAGCTTTTCCGGCTCACTTTTTGGGAGGAGGGCTACATGAGAAACAGGCTTGGGTTCTTCCAAATTTTTGGTCAAGCCAGCCCATGCTTTAAATCCAATTCCATAAGGCTCTGCCAAAACAGTCAGCCCTTTGCAGTCCGTAGAGACCGTGGCGCGGCCATCCATTTTGTCTTCCAAACGCTTAGCAATTTCATTGAGGTCGTTTTCCGTTAAATCTAACGGCCCATGGAATTGTGCTTGGTAAGGGATTGTGGGGTAGCGGAATAATATTCCCCCACACCAACTTGCTGCCTCTTGAATGGCGCTTTGAAGCGAATTGCCGCTTCCAAAACGCATTTTCTTTTTCAAAGCCAAGATAGCATCTGCGGCAGGTTCTTGTTTTGCGGGCTTTTCCGTCTCTTTTTTCGTTGGAATTACCGCGCTTTGAAGATTGGCTAGTTCTTGACGTAATTGTTTTTCCGGAACCAAAAGACGGAGTTTGGTTTTCGTTTCGTCCTTCAAATTTTTAAGGTTCTTCAATTGCTCTGTCACATCCTGGATTTTTCTTTCCGTTGGATATTGGCGGTTTTTCAAATTGGAGCCAAGATGCGCATCCATCTTTTCGATGGCCTTTATGGCGGCATCCTCTTGGTTTTGTGGCTTTGGAGCCACCTTGTTAACCGGGGTGTTGTCTCCCCGGCTGTTATTGGGGCGGGGCGCACTCCGTTCCGCCGGTTTGTTACGATGCTCTTCGGGAATGATTTCTCCACGATTAGGAACTAGGCTTCCATCGCGATCCAGCCGATAAACTTGAACTCGATTTCCATGTTGGGACATCAAATCGTTGAGTCCCCGCAAATCACTGGCCAATTTTTTGTCTTGGGTTACGACCAGGATGCGTTGATTAAGTCGATCCGCACTTACTTTGACATAAATCGCCTTATCTGCGAAATGGTGCTCCGTATCGTTTCCATAGGTTTTTAGAAGCGATAACACTTTCTTTCTCTTCGCATGGCGAATGATTTTCAATGCTCTCTTTGCCGATGAACTCTTGTCAAAGTTCTTTTTATCCGTGCAATGGTTCTTCAATTCTTCAATGCACTCATCCGGGATATATATTTCTACCGGCGAATCGTCGAGATAAGTTTGGGCGTTTAGCAAGGAATCCATCCAAATAGGGAAGGAATCTTCCATCAAAGAACTCGTATCCACGATTGCATAGTCGAAGTAATTGAGTTGCTTCGCTAGCAAACGGGCTTTGTTCTCGTCGCTATACATAAATAAAACGGCATTAACCTCCTTCGGGGTAACATTATACCGAAATGAAAAGGGATTAAAATAAATTTAGCCGTGCTCCTCAGGGCAGGAAATAGGAAAAGGCCGTGGGGATGGGATAAAGAGATTTTCTTTGCCCTTCATCAACGAACAAATCGTTGAGAAGTGGGGATGAAATGGAAACAGCATACCCCGTCATTTCCCATATTTGATGACTGAATACGTGTTTAGCGCACCCTAAGTCGACGATGGATTCCACATGGTATCCTTTCTTGCACCACTCTTTTCTCGCCTCCTCTAACGTCAATTCCCCATCCACGTTAGGGAGTTCATACAAAGAAGCCAGCAGTCCTTTATCTGGACGTTTACGAAGCAGGATCTTATCCTTGCATCGGACTACGAAAACGGTTTTCTTTACGGCTTTTTGAACAGGTCTTTTATTCAAATTCGGATACCTGTCCTCGCTCTTTTTTAAATGGGCCAAGCAAAAAGAGGCGAAAGGACAGTCCGAACAAAACGGCTTTCCATTAGGGATACAAATCGTTTGGCCAATTTCCATCAAGGCTTGATTAAATATGGCGGAGTCCCCTTCTAACCATTGTAGAAATCCTTTTTGCACTTTTTTGCGATCCGCAGGCTTCCCCGGGTCGATAGATGATGCAAACAAACGAGCGTATACTCGAATCAAATTTCCATCCACGGCCACGGTTTTTTGATGGAACGCACAAGCTAGGATCGCATTCGCTGTATAATCGCCGATTCCGGGGAGTGAGACCAATTCTCCATAAGAGGATGGGATTTCGCCGTGAAAACGGTTTTGAATCTCCAAGGCGGCCCGATGCAAATTTCGCACTCGGGAATAATAACCGAGACCTTCCCAGAGTTTGAGATATACGTCTTCCGGGGCATCTGCCAATGCTTTCACGCTCGGCAAGGCATCCACAAAGCGGAGATAGTACCCTTTAACGGTATCTACCCTCGTTTGTTGCAACATAATTTCGGACACCCAAACATGAAAAGGACTTGGATCGCTTCTCCAAGGCAACACGCGATGGCTCTGATTCCAAAAATCAAAAAGACGTGTGGAAAAATCGTGGGCGGATATTTTAGATAACGCCACACATCCTTCATTCTTTTCCATATTTCTCGTTCAGCATAGGTTGCATGGCATAATCGGCGTCACGCACGGAAATCATCACGCGATTGGCTCCTACCGATCCATCCATGGCCAAAAAGAGTTTCCACGTATAGCCGCCACAAGGATTTTTAATCCGGAAATAGCCGGAAAGGAATCCTTGGCGCGTTTCTTCGATTTTATTAGGCAATTCGGTTAACTTTTCATAGGAAGAAAAGCGCTTTTTATCGAGAGGGTGAATCATATTCTCCATCAAACGCCGGAAAAATTCCGAGGCTTTTTCTTGAGGGTTTGGATGGAAATGTCCATTATCGAAAACCACCTCCATCGAATCCGTTTTCAATTCTAGGAACGCAACGAATTCATGGATGCAGTAAAACGCTTTTGCATAGATGTCCCGGTTCTTTTGCCTTTGAAGCGCACTATCGTCCGATATATTTTTAATCGTAGCGACATATGCCGATCGGTCTTTAGTCTTATCTTCACTTAATTTTCGTAATTCTATGCAAGCGAATTTCCCATTATCAAGGTAGTCCACCGTCCGAATTTGGCCTACCTTCATTTCTTGCATGCAGGAAAGAATTTTACGTCCGCCAATCCAGCGGCAATCATTCATTTCCTCATCGTCTGCAAGCACGCTTTTGTGAAATCCGGAAATAACTTCCGAATAAGCCTTGTTGAAAAATAGGGTTTGAAAACGATTGTCACGAAGTTCATAAATCGCAAGGGGAAAATTTTGCTGACCAACAGCGGGGCTGCAATCCACGGGATTGCCGTCCAGTAGGTTTACGCGCCCAATTTCATCCGCGTATTTCGCATCCGTTTTGTTTTCAAAAGAAAACCGATGGTCGTGTGATGAGGAACCATCTTCATTTAGGGCCTCCGCACGACCCAGCAAATACCCTTGGATCTTTTCGCATCCGATACCCAATAGAAATTGCACCTGTTCTTGAGTTTCCACTCCTTCTGCTAGCGTTTTCATCCCAAGCTTTTTGGCCATGTGAACCACATTTGCGACGATAATTTTGCTTTTTTCGTCAAATTTCTCCAGAAACTTCATGTCGATTTTAATTTCATCGAACGAGAAGTCGTGGAGTACATTTAGAGAAGAGTAGCCCGATCCGAAATCATCCATCCAAACCTCGTAACCATGGTCGTGGAGTTCGCAAATTTTCTCCTGCATCAAGACAGGGTCCTTTTTGAGCATGCTTTCCGTGATTTCCGCTTTCAAAAGGTATTTGTCCAAACGATACTTTTGAACGGCTGCGTCCATGCAACCAGCCACATCAAATAGCGAAAAATCTTCGTAGGAAAAATTCATCGACACCGGAACGACGGGCAACCCATTGTCCATGCGCTTACGAAGGTCGTAACAAACGCGTTGAACCACGAATTGGTCGAGCGCCCCAATCAGTTGAAAAGACTCAAGGATCGGAATGAATGTCCCAGGGGAAATTGAGCCAAAACGGGAATCGTTCCAACGGGCCAGCGCTTCCACGCTGCAAAGTTTTCGCGTCCCTGTGCGTGCAATAGGCTGGTATGCAACTATAACGTCACCACAGGACAATGCGGTTTTGAAACGCGACAAAATATAGGCATCACGTTCCGTTTCTTCGTTCTTATTGTAATAGCGAAAAAATGTACCGGGATTATCGCGAAGGGATTCAGAAGCCTGCTTAGCGCGATCCAACCATTCCAAAGGATGCAAAGAGACACCATCAACCAAATAGATGCCGGAAGAAAGTTCAATGGCCTCTTCGCTATTCCAGGAATCGAAATCCATTTTAACGTTCGTGACCCCTGGTTCCACATCGCTTTTTGAAGCCAAGACTACAAACTGATCGACATACACGCGATATAAGGGGCAATCAGGGAAAGCGTTGGCAATCGATTGGGCCAGCAAAGAAAGAAATGCATTACCTTTTTCATATCCATATCGTCTGTTATAGGTATGAAAATTATCAATGTTGAAATAAACGATAGCCAGATTCTCGTGGGCAAGGTCTTGGTGGTGTAGAATTTCATCAACATGTGCTGAAAATGTTTTGATTCCAGGTAATTCGTCAATGCGCGAACCCGCGGATCCGTCGTAGGGAGAGGGCGATAACCGGATTAAGGAGTTCGTGATGTCTTGTGCAAAATGAAACCCAATCATGCGACACTCATTATATGCCGAGAAAATCAAAAGACAATTTCCCATTACCCCCACCCCCCTTCTCAATTCAATAAAACGTAATAAAATAGAACCATCGGGGAAGAAAGGAATTTATGAGAATCAATCTCCTTCTTTTTTGTTGCACGTTATTAGCCACGTGCCAACCGCCCTTGGATCCCCCTTCCGATTCCAAGGCATCCTCCAATTCTTCTTCCGCTTCATCTCCAATAATTGAAAACAACGTTAACTTAAGAATGCTGTTCACAAGGATGCGGACCAACTGTGGTCTCCTTTTCGACGAGAAAGGGATAGGCTATTCTTTCCAGGGAGAAGCCTATGAAACGACAAAGGGAGAAGGTTTTTTAACGAATGGGGATCAAGGGATTTTTTCCTTTCAAAAAGATCCCGTCACCTCCGATATTCAACTGTCCGAATATATTGGCCCAGGGAAAGTCTCACAAAAAAGAGGGCTATTACGTATGGCAAAAGGCTCGGAGAACCTTTTTATATCTGAAGAATCATCCCCCAACATTTATTTTCCACGTTCCTATAGCAAAAATCCTTTCGTGGAAGAATGTCTTCAGTTATACACGCCGGCCTTATCCCTGGAAGACATAGATCATTTTTCAATTACGATTTTATCCAATCAAAGCATGGACGTGCGTTACGAAATAAGGGGTGATGATGGTGATATGGAAGGAAAAACCATTCACTTTTCCCGTCTAGGAGAAATTTACGATGAGAAAATAAAGGCTTATTTGGATCATCCCGTCATGGTAGAGCCTCCCACCCAATTTTCTTTCCGTTTGCAAAGTGAAATGGAAAAAATCATTGGCACTTCTTCTATGCTCCCCTTCCCGAATGGGGTTACTCACGCCTTTTACGACCGAACCATCGATGCCAACCATTGGGAATGGGCAGCATACCAATCTGCATTAGAGTCCACATATTCTCTCCAACTCCTCAACAGTGGGTTTGTCTTGCAATCATCCGGACTTTCTTACCAAAAGAAAGTAAGTCATAACGACACCCTCTATCTTCTTAACGTTTGCGTGCAAGAAAAAGAGGGGTGGACCATAGCGGCCATTTCCATCGAGCATCCCAAAGAATGGGCGAGTTCTTTTGGATACATCAATTCCTTATTAGGCGACTCCCCTTATCCTATTTTCCCTCCGTGCATCACCCTTTTAGAAGCCACGATACAAAAAACAAGCGACACCAATTTTCATATCGAAGCCATTTTTATCACCGAGGAAGCGGGCAGTGATTATTTTGAAAACAATTATGCGGAAAATGCAAAAGAAAAAGGATTCACTCGCCAGCATTTGTGCTACGAAGAAAGCAAATTCATCGAGTTTCTTCGAAGCGATGTCTATTCGATTTTCATTTGCGTCGGCCAAAGCGATCCATTAAAGGGATTTCCATTTGGAATGGACTTGCAAAAACGATAATTACGTCACGGAGAAGTTTCTATAAGGCCGACAATCCGCATTTTAAAGCGTTCCATGCGCAGAGAATCATCGAAAGACTTAGCCATGCGAAAAGCCCCGTGTTCCCACGGGGCCTTTACGTTAGTGAGTATTAGTCGTTGGCATCTTTGCGATCGTGCTTTTCGATGTACTGTTGTTTGACATGTTTCATCGCATCTGCAACGGTCCAATCTTCCAACTTCTCCTCTTCCTCATCTTGTGGAATCAAACCGGTTCCAGCAGGAATGAGCTTACCGGTGATGACGTTTTCCTTCAAGCCGTGGAGGTTATCCCTCTTCGCCTTGATGGCCGCATCGGTGAGAACGCGAGTCGTTTCTTGGAAGGAAGCCGCGGAGAGGAAGGAATCCGTCTCCAAAGCCGCTTTGGTGATACCGAGAACGAGCGGTTCGCAAACCGCCGGGTTCTTGCCTTCGAGCAAGGCGCGGGCATTTTCTTCGTTCAAAGTACGGAGAGAGACACGCTGGCCAGGAAGGAGTTCGGTGTCGCCACCATCAGTGACAACGACTTTGCGGAGCATTTGAGAAATGATGATTTCCAAGTGCTTGTCGCTGATGGCAATACCCTGGGCCTTATAGACTTTTTGGATTTCCTTAATCATGTAGACTTCGAGTTTTTCGACGCCTGCCACTTTGAGGAGTTCCTTCAAGTCGATGGATCCTTCGGTGAGTTTACCACCAGCTTCCACTTCGTCGCCCTTCTTGACGCGGAGGGTTGCGCCGAAGTCGGTCTTATATTCCTTCACTTCGAGCACAGCGCCGTCATCGCCATAGTGGGTGACTTCCAAATTGAAGCGATCGCCTTCTTGTTCCACCTTGGTCACTTTACCAGCGATTTCGGAAATCAAGGCTTGACGGCCCTTCGGGTGACGAGCCTCAACGATTTCCTGAACACGGGGAAGACCTTGAGTAATATCGGAGCCTGCCATACCACCAGTGTGGAAGACACGCATCGTTAACTGCGTACCAGGTTCACCAATGGATTGAGCGGCCATGATACCGACGGCTTCGCCGACATGGACCAAGGTGCGGTTCGCCATTTGCATACCATAGCAGTGGACGCAAACGCCGTCTTTGCACTGGCAGGTGAAGATCGTGCGGATTTCCACCTCTTTGATGCCAGCTGCGACAATGGCATTGGCTTGAGCTTCGGTAATGAGCGTATTGCCCGGAACAATAATTTCGCCCGTGGCTGGATTGACGATATCGTGCATGGAGAAGCGTCCAATGATGCGCTCTTGCAAGCTACGGATTTCTTCTTTGCGGGCCGTATCGTAGATCGGACGAACCACGAAACCGTGGTCGCATCCGCAATCTTCTTCACGGACAATGACGTCTTGGGAGACGTCGACGAGACGACGGGTCAAATAACCGGAGTCGGCCGTCTTAAGAGCCGTATCGGCAGAGCCTTTACGGGCACCGTGGGTGTTAATGAAGAATTCGCTAACCTTCATACCTTGGAGGTAAGAGGAGACGATCGGAAGTTCGATTTCTTCGTTCTTCGGGTTCGCAACGAGGCCCTTCATACCGATCAACTGTTTGAAGTTATCGACAGAACCACGGGATCCGGAGTCCGCCATGATAACCAAGGGGTTCCGTTTGTCCGCTTCCATAGAAGCTTTAACGTATTCCTTCACCTCATCGGTGATGCGAGTCCAAACCTTAACGACTTGGTTGTGACGTTCTTCATTGCTGAGATAGCCACGTTCATAGAAGTCTTGGATTTGGTCGACGAGTTTTTGTCCTTCCGCGACCTTTTCCGCCTTACCCTTGACGTCTTTGATGTCCGAGATGGCGACGGTAACAGAAGAAACCATCGAATAGTGGAAGCCTTGGTCCTTGATCTTGTCCAAGACAGCGCTCGTTTTGGAGGTGCCATATTGAGCAAAGATGATGTCGATGAGAGGTCCAAGCTGCTTCTTGCCAATGGCTTTCTTGAGAGGGATGCCTCCTTCAAGTTTGCCTTTGGCATTGGGCTTGCCGTTGATATATTGGAACATCGGTTCGCCTGGAGCTTTTTCATCGTACTTAGCGGCGACTTCCTCTGCGGAGACAAACCATGCCTTCATCTTTTCGTCGTCAACGCCGATCTTCGGATCGTCATTGATATAACGGAAATCGTCAGGGAAGACGTTGTTGAAGATGATCTTACCAACAGAGGTAATGAGGTATTTGTGTTCCATTCCCGCAGGGATACCCGTGCCAATGTCCTTATGGACAGCCTTGGCGGGGATGGCGATGCGGTTGTGGAGAGAGACGTTTCCGGTCTCGTAAGCCATCAAGACTTCGTCAACAGAATGGAAGACTTTGCCATCATTCGCAGCGAAGAGACGGTTCTTCTCAGCCATGGCCAAGACCCCTTCAACTTCGTGAGAATCAACATGGTCTTCGTCTTTTTCCATCTTGACGAGCTTTTCAAGTTGATCGGCGCGATCCAAGAAATCTTCATACGATTCTTCGGTCGTAAGGTGGAAGTTACCAAGGATCATGTCCTGAGAAGGAATGACGAGGGCTTTACCATCACGAGGAGAAAGGATGTTGTTGGAAGCAAGCATCAATTCGACTGCTTCTTCTTGAGCTGCTTTTCCTAGCGGAACGTGGACAGCCATCTGGTCGCCGTCGAAGTCGGCGTTGAATCCAGGGCAAACGAGCGGGTGGAGACGGATAGCGCGGCCATCAACAAGCTTCGGTTGGAAGGCTTGGATGGACAAACGGTGCAAGGTCGGAGCGCGGTTGAGCAAGACGGGGTGATCGCCGATGATTTCTTCGACAATATCGAAGACGATCGGATCATAACGATCAATGATCTTATCAGCGGCGCGATACGCCGTGACATGCCCTTCCTTAATAAGGATAGAGGCAATGAACGGACGGAGGAGTTGAATCGCCATTTCCCGTGGGATACCGCATTGATACATCTTCAGATCTGGCCCAACAGCAATGACGGAACGGCCCGAATAGTCAACACGTTTTCCGAGAAGGTTCTGACGGAAACGCCCTTGTTTGCCCTTGAGGCCTTGGGACAAGGATTTGAGTGGACGCCCGCTCGGACCCGTGACGGGTTTGGTGCGACGACCATTGTCGAACAACGCGTCCACGGCTTCTTGAAGCATACGCTTGGCGTTGGTGAGCATGATTTCCGGAGCGCTCATATCGATGAGGCGCTTGAGGGCGATGTTGCGATAAATGACACGACGATAAAGCTCGTTGAGGTCACTAGCAGCCGGACGTCCACCATCCAAGAAGAGCATCGGACGGAGATCCGGTGGAATGACAGGGACTGCGTCCAAAATCATCCATTCCGGGCTTTGATTGGAAGCGCGGAAGGCATTGATGACTTCCAAACGCTTGGCAAGTTTGACGCGCTTGGCTTCTTTGGCATGACGGAGTTCTTCCGTGATGTTGTTGAACTCTTCATCCAAGTCGACTTCGTGAAGGAGTCTCTTGATGGATTCAGCGCCATCGCCGAATTCAGAACCCAAATATTTGGCAATGAAAGCTTTGCAGGTAAAGAAGTCAAAGGTTTCGTTCGGGTTTTGAAGTTTCGCGATCAAGGTATCGGCTTTGATGTCTTCAGAGCCGCCGATTTCAAGCGTCGGCTTGATTTCTTTGGCGATGACGTCAACAAAAGCAACACGAGCAGCGGACTCGTTGAGGAATTGCTTCTTCTTCAAGATTTCGGATTTGCCCGGATTCAAGCAAATATGAGCAGCGTAATAGATGACATCTTCCAATTGCTTGGGAGACATATCCAAAACCAAGCCCATACGAGAGGGGATCGATTTCAAATACCAAATGTGCGAGCACGGGGAGACCAATTCGATGTGTCCCATGCGTTCGCGACGCCATTCTTTGGAAATGACTTCAACGCCGCACTTTTCGCAGGTGATACCCTGGTAGCGGATCTTTTTGTATTTGCCACAGTGGCATTCGTAATCTTTGACCGGACCAAAAATCTTTTGGCAGAACAAACCGCCCATTTCCGGTTTTTGCGTACGGTAGTTAATGGTTTCGGCACGAGTCACTTCGCCCTTGCTCCAAGAGCGGATTTCGTCTGGAGAGGCGAGTCCGACTTGGATGGCGGCGAGGTTATTGATGTCGAAGGAACGGTCTTCGTGGCGGCGAGGTTGAGGCTCGGCCACAGGTTGGATTTGCTCGACGGCTTCTCCCATTTCAGGAGCAGCAGCGAAATTTAATTTATCAGCCATTGTTATTCCCGTCCTTTCTTATTAGTCGTTGACATGCTCGGAGACGGCATTGAGGCCTTCTTCGGCAATTTGTTCTTGTTGAACTTCCACCGTGTCGCCGGGCTCAGGGAGTTCGGGGCGCGGAGCTAAATCCTTGTGAATCGCACTGTTGGTTTTGCGCTCTTCGATGAGCGATTGCTTGGCGAGTTCATTCATATCGATGACCTCGTTATTGCGGTCGAAGAGTTTCACGTTCATGCAAAGGCCCTTGAGCTCTTTGGTAAAGACCTTGAAGGCTTCTGGCATTCCAGGACGTGGAATCGGGTTGCCCTTGATGATGGCTTCGTAAGCCTTGGCACGGCCAACGCGATCGTCGGATTTGATGGTCATCATTTCTTGGAGCGTGTGCGCAGCACCATAAGCTTCGAGGGCCCAGACTTCCATTTCGCCGAAACGCTGACCGCCGTTTTGGGCTTTGCCGCCCAAAGGCTGCTGCGTGACGAGGGCATAAGGTCCTGTAGCACGTGCGTGCAATTTATCGTCGACCATGTGCACGAGTTTAATCATGTACTGGACGCCAACAGAGATACGTTCGGCAAACGGTTCACCCGTTCTGCCATCATAAAGAACCGTCTTTCCGTCTTCGGAAATGTTGGCTTTCTTCATGAGATCGAAGACTTCTTCGTTGCTGACTCCGTCAAAAGCCGGGGTCGCGACGCGCATATGGAGCTTGCGGCAGGCAAGGCCCAAATGGACTTCGAAGATCTGACCGATGTTCATACGAGAAGGAACGCCCATCGGGGAGAGAAGGATGTCAATCGGGGTGCCATCCGCTAAGAACGGCATGTCCTCGACCGGCAAAATCTTGGAGATAACGCCTTTGTTACCGTGACGGCCGGACATCTTATCGCCTTCGGAGATCTTTCTCTTCTGGACAACGTAGACGCGGACGACTTCGTTCACACCAGCAGGAAGCGGATCTTTGTTCTTACGGCTAAATACTTTAACCGCATGGACAATACCGGCACCGCCATGGGGAACACGGAGCGAGGTGTCTTTCTTTTCTTTGGTCTTTTCCGCGAAGATGGCTTGGAGAAGCTTTTCTTCAGGGGTCGGGTCTTCTTGAGATTTCGGAGTCGCTTTGCCAACGAGGATGTCTCCTTCTTTGACTTCAGCACCCGGGATGATGATGCCACGTTCATCGAGGAAGGCTTTCGCATCTTCTCCGACGTTGGGGATATCACGAGTAATCTCTTCCGGACCTAATTTATTTTCACGGCATTCCACTTCGTATTTCTCGATGTGAATGGAGGTGAAGGTATCGTTCTTCATCATGCGTTCGGACATGATAATGGCGTCTTCGTAGTTGTAGCCGTTCCAAGTCATGTAAGCGACGAGGATGTTCTGACCGAGGGCGAGTTCGCCATTGCGCATAGCGGGTCCATCGGCGATGACCGAATCATCTTTAACGACGTCACCAACTTTGACGATTGGAGTCTGGTTGATGCAGGTTCCACCATTGGAACGATCGAATTTCTGGAGGTGGTAAGCGTGACCAATGACTTTGATTTCCTTGGCTCCGACTTCCGCAACAATGCCTTCGAATTCGGCTTGGCAAGCAAGTCCGGCTTCGTTGAGCATGATGTCTTTTTCCATGACGTGATCGCCAACCTTGACCTTGCGGGCAAGGGGGAGATCACAGGCATTCTTCTTCAAAGAGGTATAGGTTTGAAGTTGCATGCCATTATCGATAACAAGACGGTTTTTCTCATTGGCGAGAATAATTCCGCCATATTCGGCTTGAGCGCATCCGCCTTCGGTGGCGATGCAAACTTCGCCTTTATAAACGAGGTCGCCTTTCTTGATTTTGCGAGCAAAAGCAAGATCGGAGGCGCTCTTCTTTAAGGCCGTATAAACCTTATCGTCTTGTCCATCGTCCAAGATGATGGTGCTGGAATCCTTATAAAGGACCTTGCCACCCTTGAGAGCGACGACAGCCAAACCGGAGTCTTTCGCGATTTTGGCTTCCATACCGGTTCCGACATAAGGAATCGAAGGACGGAGAAGTGGGAGGGCTTGACGTTGCATGTTCGCACCCATCAAGGCACGGGTCGCGTCATCGTGGGCAAGGAAAGGAATACAAGCAGCCGCGATGGAGACGATTTGTTTCGGCGAAACGTCGACGTAAGAAATGAGGTCAGGTTCCACTTCGAGGTTGTCGTCATCATGACGGACAACGATGTTGGTGCCTTGGATCATCTTGACGGATTCGTCTTTGTTGGCGGCATTGGGATCCACATCGCCAAGTTTCATCGGAGCCGAGAGGTCGATGTTGGCTTCAGCGATATAGAGACCGCGTTCGTCGTCCGCGGACAAATATTCTGTTTCCGAGTCCGAAACATAGGCTTTTCCACCGATGTGGTAGACCTTACGATACGGAGTCATGATGAAACCGTACTGGTTGATCTTGGCATAGGTGCAAAGGTTATTAATAAGACCGATGTTTTGTCCTTCAGGGGATTCAATCGGGCAGATACGTCCATAGTGAGTGTAATGGACGTCGCGGACTTCCATGGAGGCGCGATCTCTGGTCAAACCGCCAGGGCCTAGAGCGGAGATACGACGCTTGTTGGTAAGTTCGGCCAGCGGGTTCGTTTGATCCATGAACTGAGAAAGTTGTCCGGAAGCAAAGAATTCACGAATGGCCGTGGTCAAAGGACGGATGTTGATAAGCGATTGCGGAGTGGCCGTTTCCGGATCGGAAATGGACATCTTTTGCTGAACAGCCTTGATCATCTTGGCTAGGCCTTGACGAACTTGGTTTTCAAGCAATTCACCCACGCTGCGAATACGACGGTTTCCAAGGTGATCGATATCATCGTATTCACCGATGCCGTCCATGAGGTTCACATAATAAGAGAAGAACGCGACCATATCGGAAATCGTGACACGTCTGACATCGGTCATGTTCAAATCCGTGCCGATGATGTTGACGACGCGATCGGTTTCTTTGTCGTGAGCGTAGACTTTGACAATATCAACCGTGCTATAAGTGTCGATATCTTCATTCACGTTCAATTTCTTCGCACAAGCGCCGCTTTCGAAGAATTTGGCATCGCGAAGGGATTGGACGTCTTCTTTGGTTAATTTGGTGCCTTTGACGAAAAGGACTTCGCCATTGGTGTCAATGAGGTCTTGGGCAAGAATGCGACCAGGCAAACGTTCATAAGCATTGAGCTTTTGAGTGAATTTAAAACGGCCAGCACGACCCAAGTCATAGCGCTTGTCATCGAAGAAACGTTGCTTCAAGAATTCAACACGTCCTTCGGGAGTGGAAGGTTCGCCGGGTTTCAATTTGGCAAAGATTTTTGCCAAAGCTTCCGCGCCGGTTTTGATTTCCGGTTCTTTGTTCAAAGTGGCGTTGATGCTATCGGTATCACCGAAAAGTTCGATGAACTCACTATTTTTCTCAATGCCAAGGGCTTTGAAGAGAACCTGCGCTGGGAATTTGTATTGGCGATCAATGCGGATATTCAAAACACCACGGGTGTCCGATTCCGCTTGAAGCCAGGTACCGTGTCCCGGGAAGATTTCGCCATTGTAGAGATACGTGCCGGATTTACGGTCTTGCTCGCATCCAAAATAGGCGCCCGGAGAGCGGATGATCTGCGAAATAATAACACGCTCGGAGCCATTGATAATGAAGGTGCCGGAATCAGTCATCAAGGGAATATCACCCATGAAAACTTCGGCTTCCTTGATTTCTCCCGTTTCTTTGAAGCGCAAACGCAAGGTGACTTTGAGCTTGCTTGAATAAGTCAAATCGCCCGTTTTGCATTCAAGCGGGGTGTACTTCGGTGCTTCAAGGTGGCAATTAACGTAGTCGATAAAAAGGTTTTTGTTGTAATCGGGGATCGGGAACACGTTTTTAAGTGCGGAATCGATACCCTCTTTCAAGAACCAATCGTAGGAATCCGTTTGGACTTCAACGAGGTTGGGGAGAGGCAAATGTCCACTGATTTTCGAGAAATCAATACGGCCATTGATGCCAGCCGGATACAAATCGCCATTGGGATTTTTGTATTCGGTGTTAGGGATGAAATTATCTTCTTGCGGCATTAGTTACTCCTTTAATGTGGCAATCAAGACGCGGAAGCCTTTATGCTGAGCCGCCCTTTCTACGCTTCCAAAAAGCGTTCTAAGGTAGGCTTCGGCGGAATCGGCGCCTTGTTTTTTGCGAATGACGATGACGAGCTTCCCCCCTTTATCTAAATGAGAGAGCGCGCCCGCGTACATCGCGTACGTAACCTTCTTTCCAGCCCGAATTGGCGGATTGGTTACAATCGTGGAGAATGTTTTGTCGATGTTGAGGTAGACGTCGCTATGGATGATCTCTACTTGTTCCGACACGCCAAGGGTTAAAGCGTTTTGTCGGCACAGGGAGAGGGCCCGATCATTCACGTCAGCTAAAACAACGTGGCGATGCGGGTCGAGGTGAGCCAGGATTAGTCCGATTGGTCCGACTCCCGCCCCAAGATCCAAAATGGTGGTTCCAAGATCGGCCTTGCCGATGGTTTCAAGCAATAAACGAGTACCATCGTCAAGACCATCTTTGGAGAAAACCCCTGCGTCGCTATGAAAGGTGTATTTTTCTCCGAACAATTCGAAGGAATACTGGATATCTTGGTGTTCCAACGTTTCATCGTTATCGAAATATTGGCCCATATTTACCCTCCCTTCATAACGCAAGAACCCCGCCCAAAGGGAACGTCCTCTGGGCGGGAATACTTGTTGTTTGTGATGTGAAATCTAAATTACTTGATTTCGACTTCAGCGCCGGTGGCGACAAGAGCCTTCTTGTGCTCTTCCGCTTCGACGGGGCTGATGTGCTCTTTGACGGGAGCCGGAGCAGCGTCAACGAGTTTCTTGGCATCCATCAAGCCAAGGCCGGTGATGGCCTGGACGGCTTTGATGACAGCAACTTTGGAGCCAGTGCCGATGCCCTTGAGGATGAGCGAGACTTCGCTCGGTCCCTTGGCAGCGCCAGCGTCTTCCGCTTCAGCCGGAGCGGTGGCAACAGCCGCGGCAGCGGTGACGCCGAAGGTTTCTTCGACGAGTTTAATGAGGTCATTGAGCTCGAGAACGGTGTATTCCTTCAAGCTTTCGACGATCTCTTCTTTGGTGAATTTAGCCATTGTTAGATCCTCCTAATGGTTTTAGTTGGCCGCCGGCGTGTCAGCCGGAGCTTTGTCCGCAACAGCCTTGATAGTGGCGGCGAACTTGGTGACGGGTGCCTTGAGGCACGATAGGAACATAGAGAGCATGCCATTCTTGTCGAGAAGCTTGCTGACATCTTTCATGCCCTTCTCATCGAGGACGCGTCCATCCACGATACCGGCCTTAACGACCAAGTGTTCGTGTTTGCGAGCGAACTTGTAGAGAACTTTCGGACCAGTGCCATAGTCTTTCGAGAAGACAAAGGCATTCGGCCCTTCGAGAGCATTGCCCAAATCGGGGGCTTGGAGTTCTGCTAAAGCGCGACGGATCATGGTGTTCTTGTAAACGGTCATGGTCGCTTCGGCCTTTTCGAGCTCTTTGCGAAGTTCCGAAATTTCGGCAACAGTCAATCCTTGGTAGGAAACGACTGCGAAGGTCGCGGCGCCTTTGAAGGATTCTTCAATTTGCTTGACGGCATTCTTTTTGGCTTCGAGTGCTTGCTGATTCATATGTTTCTACCTCCTTTCTGTCGATATATGTGAAGCTTCTATATAACTAGTGGGTTTTGTGAACATTTCGCTAACCTCAGCAGGGTGATTGTTTTAAGGCACATGCCCCCGGCTATCTTAGGAATACGAAGCTTTTCACCGAATTGAGGGGAACAATTAGTTCCGTCCGGCAAAGGTGATTTGAACTGCCGGTCCCATCGTGGTCGAGAGAGCCGCGGTGAGAATGTAGGTGCCCTTCACGGTAGAGGGGCGGGCTTTGGCGATGTGCTCCGTGATTGCAGCGACGTTTTCGAGGAGGTCGGCATCCGAGAAGGAGACACGGCCAATACCCATCGAGAGGTTGCCATCACGGTCAACACGGTAGGCGATTTTACCACGCTTGATTTCGGCGACGGCCGTCTTAACGTCCATCGTGACGGTGCCAGTTTTGGGGTTCGGCATTAAGCCTTTCGGACCAAGGACACGGCCCATTTTCCCAAGTTCGCCCATCATATCCGGGGTAGCGACGATGACGTCGAATCCAAACCAGTTTTCTCTTTGGATCTTTTCAAGCATCTCTTTTCCGCCGAAGAAATCCGCTCCGGATTCTTTCGCGTCGTCGAGTTTGGTGTTGGTAACGACCAAGACCTTTTTGGTTTTGCCGTTGCCATGCGGAAGGGTGATCGTTCCACGGATGAGTTGATCCGCCAAGGTCGGGTTGACATTCAAGCGGAAGCTGATGTCGACCGAGGAATCGAATTTCGTGGTGCTCGTTTCTTTGACGAGTTTCACGGCCTCTTCGAGGCTGTAGACTTTGGAAGCGTCAATCTTTTTGAGGGCGGCTTCGTATTTTTTGCTGTTCTTTTTCATTGCAGTTTGCCTCCTTCATTACTTGATTGCGATGCCCATTTGACGGCAGGTACCAGCGACAACTTTCTTCGCTTGTTCGACGTCGTCGGTGTTGAGATCCGGCATCTTGTATTTCGCGATCTCTTCGAGTTGAGCATCCGTGATCGAACCAACGATTTGCTTCGAGTTGCCGGAGCCCTTTTCGATGCCAGCCGCTTTTAGAATGAGCGGGGCAACCGGGGTGGTCTTGATGACGAAATCATAGGATTTGTCTTCATAGGCCGTGATGATGACAGGGACGACCTGTCCTTTTCTGTCACCGGTTTTCGCATTGAAATCGGTGCAGAATTTCGCCATGTTGACACCGGCGGAAGCTAGCTTTGGTCCGGGGTGGGCGTTGCCGCCAGGAAGTTCCATCTTGACGACTTTTGTTACACGTTTCTTCATGTATTTCCTCCTTTATGGAAATTCATTCGTGGTGTTCGGGCCGTGATCAAACAGTCCTCCCACGATGCGCATCGTTCGAACGCGCTTGTGTATAATACGCCTGCGCATAAACAGCCGTCAAGAAAAATTTGCTCTTTTTCAAAAAATATTAAAGCCAAAAATCAATGGCGGCGTTTCTCTTGAACGTGGTCATAAACGACGTCCAAAAGCTTGATGACGTGATCGTCTGCCAGAGAATAAAAAACGTGAGACCCTTCTTTGCGTGTCGTTACAAGATTGGCGTTTTTCAAAACCTTCAATTGATGGGAAACCAAAGACTGCTCCGCCCCCACCACTCGAACGATGTCAGAAACGCACTTCTCTCCATTCATGATGGAATACATGATTTTTAGGCGGGTGAAATCACTGGCAACGTGCAAAAGGTTTTCCATCCCATCAAGGACTTCGTCCGATAATTCCAGTTTTTTAAACGTGCTTTCTTCCATAGTTTTTCCAAGTTTTATTTTATCACGTTCTCCTTAGAACCCAATAAATTCGATCGTCTCAAAAGAATTAAGATTTTTCAAATAAATGCCTGTTTCGTCCATAACGGCGTATCCAGGCCCATCGTCGCGAGGAACGGAGACGGAACCAGGGTTGCAGCGAATAGTCCCCACATCTGAATAAAGACATTTGCAATGCGTGTGCCCGTTAAAAACTACATCCCCGGGAGGAAAAGAAAAAACATCAGGGCGATGAGTCAGATGCACTCGATGGCCAGCAAAATCAAGACCACGACGGAGTGGCAATTCAATTCCCGCAGGACTAAGATCGCATGAATCGTCACAATTTCCGCGGACGGCAAGGATTCTCCCGCAATTCTTGCAGAAAAATTCCATGCAAAAAGAAACGTCCGCATCATAAGCGCCGTGAAGAGTATCGCCCAAGAAAACTAAAACATCCGGTTGCTCGTTCTCGATGGCTCTCATTGCTTTTTGAAGACCGCTTTTCGATCCGTGCAAGTCGCTGAAAATAAAAAATTTCATCTCATCAAAGATACTAGATTTTCAAACAAAAACCACACTTTTCTTTTAAATTTCTAATAACACCGAAAATTTTTTAAAAATATTTTTCTGTATTACAACTATTGTTTTTGGAAACTCATAAATTTTTTTCGACAAGATTTTCTAAAAAATCGTTATAGATATAGGTGCAGGGACATTTCACATGATTACTCACAAAATTCGCATCTACCCCAACGCCAAGATGAAAAATTTTTTGGACAGTCAGTTCGAATTCTCTCGGCGAGACTACAATCGCCAATTGAAAATGATCGTCGATGGCATCCGGGAAAAACGGATTCACGAGGGCAATTTTGTTCAGGCGCTTGAGCGAATCAAATTGCACGCAATAAAATCCGTGCAATCTACGGGCGGGAGCCTTCCCTATTTCCCCGATATCACAGCCCGAAACGCCAAACGCCTGGTCCCTGTGGCAAAAACTATTTTGCGCACCCGCGTTTTTCCATCTTTTAGGAAACCGCAACGTGGAAGCCATTTTTTACATTTAGCCTCCGCCGGAAATCCAAACTTCGCTTTTTCTCTCCCCCAATCCAAAAAACTTCAAATTGGTTCGTTCGGTTCCATCCGCATGTCGGAGAAATTGCGCTTTTCTTCTCCTCTTTCTTGTACCATCGAAGAAAAGAATGATCGTTATTTTGCCTGTTTTCTTTTTAAGGATTCTATAACCCCTTATCCCAAAACTGGAAAAATCACTTCCATCGTCCCCGGAACAAGAACGACGATTATTGGAATGGGGAGCGATAATAAAACGCGGGCTTGGAGCCTTAATGAAAAATCGGTATCGAAGTTATTGAAACGATGCAGTTACCTTTCCAGACTCCTACGTCAAAAGGAGCCTCAGAATCAAACCAAGTCGTCCAAACGTTTCGATAGAAATTTGCATAAACTTCGATCCGCGCGACAAAAACTGAATAATCAAATATCGAGCTTTTTGGAGCAAACCTCGCACTCTTTACTTTGGAAATTCGATCGAATCACAGCCGAATCCCCCGCGACTACCACGGGGTTTCATGAAAAAAGATGCTTAAGGGTCCAATCCAAAAACGCTTATTCCCAACTTCTAAAAAGGGTAGTCTCAAAGGCCATTCAGGTCGAGAAAGAGGCGAATGTGACCTCTCCCGTCATTTCATATAGAAAGACCTGTAAGGACTGTGGTTCACAGTTACCCCTTCTTTTGTGGTCTACTCATTACGATTCCGTTTGCCCGTTCTGCAATGCAAAAATCCGGCCGAACATCAATGCAGCAACCAATATCCTGCGCGGGATGCTTTACGCAAAGTCATCCATGTCAGGCCCGTAATTACTAGTTAGGGTTTAAAACAGGGCGAGGAGCGCCCAGTGGATGACGTCAGAGAAGTTTACCCCAACTTTGAAGAAGGCGTCGAGGGGTTATGTTCCCCACTCCGGATGAAAAGATTTTTAGCAAATTACTCCATACGGCGATAGCCAATCCAAAGGAGTAACGTTAAAATTAATTATCATGAAAAAAGCTACCATTCTATTCGATGAACTCTTAGACGGGTTCGTCTACACCGTCAAAAGTTGGCTCCATTTGGATTTAGCCGACAACACCATTCGCGACGCTACCATCATCGCAGCCTCCAGCGCATTTCTTTTCGATAAGCTTTTTGCAAAAGAAAATGCCGGTGAAGAGATTACACAAGCAGCTGGCGAGAGTCTTGGTAGAGACTACGACGCAAAAAGCTTGTCCAACATGGCGACCAAAATCCGTTTAGCCATGTCTGGATCCGATTTTGAAATGGGACATTCTCCGCTGCGAGATTATTTGCGTTGGATTGGCGATGCCGAACCCGATGCACTTCGCGGGTACCAAGATGACGTTGGTAAGCTCGTTCTTCTTACGATCGAAGAAATGACGAACTTAATTTTGGCGGAAAACGACGTACATGAAGCGCCGATGCACGTAGCAGAAATTTTCTTCCTCACCATAACCGATCGTTACGCGCTAACGTATTTGGATTTATTTGGAAAACAACGATTTTCCACTTTTCAGAGCAGCGCTTATTTCTTCTCCGTCCAAGAACAAATGGAACAAATCCGTTCTCAAATCTTGGATTGAGCCCGCAAACACAGGCTCCTTGTTCTAACAACTATTCTTACAAAACTATTCTTACAATATAAAAATGGCCTCCCGTTGCGCAAAGCATGGGAGGCCATTGTTTCTATTAAAGTCTTTCGATTTCAGAGAATTCAACATCGACCGGAGTACTACGACCGAAGAAGATTGTATCAACACGGCAAGCACCGGTTTCCTTATCAATGGACATAATCGTTCCTTCCGTTCCTTCCAAAGGACCGTGGATGATACGAACGCGATCGCCAACGTGATAACGATCATACATATTGTCCTCGATGATGTTCATGCGTTTCAAGACGGGTTCAATTTGTTCCCGCGGAACAGGCATCGGTTTTTGTCCGCCGCCGCTAGATCCGACAATACCCGTGACGCCCGGAGTGTTACGAACGATAAACCAGGAATCGTCCGTCATGACCATTTCAACGAAGAAATAACCAGGGAAATAGTTTTCAACCTTGGTTTTGCCCGTATCAACGCCATCCTTCAAAACAGGGACGGTGTGTTCAGCAACCAAAACGCGGAGAATGTATTTTTGCATCCCCATCGTTTCGATACGACGTTTTAAGTTTTCCGCCGTTTTTTGTTCGTGTTTCGAATAGGTTGTAACAATGTACCAAGCCTTTTCACCAAGGCGTGGCGCGGAATTATCGACTACATCTGCCATTTCATTTTCCTCCAAAAACATTTCTCAGCTGATTGATCAAAGACCCAGCCGTTAAGTCTTCAAGCGTCAGGAACAGCGCAGCAAACGCAGCGATGCAAATGACGACGATGATCGTTGGAATCAACGTATCACGCTTCGGCCAGCGAACACGTTTGCCTTCTTTGACCACTTCTTTTGTGTACTTGATCGGGTTCATTAGAGCCTCCTTGTTACTTGCTTTCTTTGTGGAGCGTATGCTTTTTGCAATGCGGACAATACTTCTTTAACTCAAGACGCTCTGAGCTGTCTTTTCTTTTAAGGACGGTATAGTTCCTACTAAGGCATTCCGTGCAAATCAAAAAAACTTTTTCTCTAGCCATCTTTTATCAAACTCCTGGCAGGATTATAGGAGCAGCAAGAGGCCCTGTCAATCCAGGAATTAAAATCCCCACCCAGTGGGTGGAGACTTTTAAGGCGGTCCGCAAAGGCTGCTTACTTATCGGGAACGAAATCGTACTTCTGACGAACGTAGTCACGCACACTCGAAATAATATAACGAACCCGATAATCCGTGAGATGAAGAATCTCGGCGATTTCATGAGCGCGAAAGCCTTTAAGCAGCAAAGCAACAACTTTAGCAGACATGGCATCGAAACTAGGCGGAAGGTGTTTTAGATCCTCGAGCAGCAATCGATAGCTGGCGTAATTCACGGGGTCAAGATTGTCCTCTTTGGAAGAAATGGATTCGCAAATAGGGCGATCTTCGTTATCCACAGTAGAATCCAGAGAAACGTAGTTGCACAATGTAAAGCAACGCGAGCTGTTATTGATTTCTCGAATCAGTTCATTCCGGAAAACGCAATGGAAGAAGGTTACAAATTTCGCCTTCCAATTAAAGTTGCGAACACTGGAATATATGGCGGTAAAAAATGCTTCGCTGATCGAGCTTTCATCCAGCTTATCATGGATGTTCGGCATAACCATATGGGCGGATACAATCCGCTTCATGTAATAACGAACCTCCAATTCGGCAAGCGCATTCGTTACACCGTTTTGGTGAAGAGCCAAGAGCTGTTCATCGGTCAAATTCGGATATTGGCTTTCGTCGAAGGGTTTGAAGTCATCCGGGAAAGTCGGAACGTCTAAAGATTGCATTAGTAAAAATTTGTTCAACTTAATAGTTGACGTAGGAATTTTATGTTTCATGTTATCTTTTTTTGGGTATGTAAAATCTTATCGTCTCGAAAGGAAGATTTCCGCAATGGCAATGCCAGCAGAAACCGAAGCGTTTAGCGAATTAACGTGCCCAACCATTGGGATCTTTACAACAAAATCGCTGTTTTTCAAAACAAGCCTGGAAATACCAAAGCCTTCTGATCCAACCACTAAGCAAATCGGGCAACGATAATCGACTTCATTAATTAGTTTATCTGCACTTCCATCGGTGCTAACGATCCAAAAACCCGCATCTTTTAATTCAGAAATTGCTTGGGACAAATTAGGGACAACTGCTACTTTTGCGTATTCGATTGCACCAGTAGAAACACGAGAAACCGTCGAATTTAACGGAACTTCTCCATGCGCTTTCATAATAATGCCATCTACACCAAAAGCGTCACAGCTTCTTAATATGGCTCCCAAGTTATGAGGATCTTGAATGCCGTCCAGCATAACAATGAGGGGCTGATCTTTTCCTTTGCAAGATTGAATCAAATCACGAGTGGAACAAGGTTTCGCTACCGCTGTTTCAGCAACAAATCCCTGGTGATTCGACGTACCAGCTAATTTAAATAGTTCACTGCTGGTACAAATCGAGATTGGAACTCCGCCCTCTTTTGCAGATAGAACAATCGGGTCGCCGCGATTTTGGTCAGTGACATAAAGATGTTTGGCCGTATGTGCTCTCACGGCTTCTCGGACACTATTCTTACTAAAAATAGTATGAACTATTGCATTATCATTGACAAGCGATTTTTTCATAATTTATTAAAGAATTCCTTTTTGAATGAGATTGGCTCGCAGCAAATCGCTTTGAGCGAAATCTTTTTCTTGCTTCGCTTTCACATAATTGGCATATAAATCCTTGTCTTCCGAGGACATAACCGGATAAGGGGCCACAATTCCTAAAATGTGAAGATAATCTCGAATCCTAGCGAAGTGAGTTTGAATCGAACAAATATCTGGCGTGGGGACACGCAAACATTGATTGGCCTCTTTTAATTCGTTATAGAGGATTGTGAATGCATTAGGAGTATTCAAATCATTGCAAAGCTCGCGATAAAAATCTTCTTCGTTGTTGCCTTCAATCGAGTTTAAGTCGTCCACTCCGTGTGTTTGAAGGAAAACGGCCAAAAGTTTCATTGCTTGGCAAATCTTTTTGTAGTTCTTATCTGCTTCCTGAATTGTTTTTTCCGTAAATGCCAACGGAGCTCGGTAATGAGTATTCAAAATCATGATGCGAAGAGGCATGCCACCCCATTGTTCCACGACGTCTTTTGCTAAAAGAACGTTGCCGAGCGATTTCGACATTTTCTCGTTGTCGATGTTGATGAAACCATTGTGAAGCCAATAATTTGCAAGATGATTATGGTTATGGGCTTCCGATTGAGCAATTTCGTTTTCATGATGGGGAAATTTCAAATCAAATCCGCCACCATGAATATCAATCAATCCATTTTGATCTTTGAAAATGGAGTTGATCATAACGCAGCATTCCGTATGCCACCCAGGGCGTCCCTCCGACCACGGGGTCGACCAGCGAATCCCTTCGTCCGTGGCCTTCCACAAAGCAAAATCCAATGGGGATTCCTTTTGGGAATTCACTTCGATCCTAGCGCCCGACATCAACGCTTCCGGCGTATTCCCGGACAAGCAGCCATAGCTTTCATCTTTAGAAACGCGGAAATAGACATCGCCACCACGGACATAGGCCGATTCGTTTTGAACGAGGTCATTAATATAAGAAATCATCTCCGACATATAAACCGTCGGCTTTGGGGTGAAATCAGGCTGCAAAGCCCCTACTTCTTCCACCAAATGACGGAATTTTGCGATCACCGATTCCGTCAATTCCTTTTCAGAGATTCCCAATTCTTTCGCGCGTTTGATAATTTTGTCATCCACGTCCGTGTAATTAGAAACATAAGTTACTTGGTAGCCTAAAGCCATAAAAAGGCGACGCCACTCATCGAAAACAACCACAGGGCGCATGTTGCCAATATGAGGATCGTTATAAACCGTCGGCCCACAAACATACATGCTGACCTTACCCGGAACGATAGGATTAAATTTCTCTAATTTATTGCCAAGAGAAGAATACAAAAACACATCTTTCATAAGAAATATTTTAAACTAAATTCCTTTCTCATGGGTAGATAGGCCGTGCTTTAATAAACTAACTAAATCGGAAGGCTGTTTCAAAATATATTCAGCCTTATCTAGAAGATTGGCATCGTATTTCCCATATCCCCATAAACAAAGGGCCACGGGAATTCCTGCATTATGCGCAGTCTCAACGTCAACATGGCTATCTCCGCAATAAAGAGTCTCTTCCGGAGAAATGCGATCCGTTAAAAAAATACGCTGAACAAGAATCGGATTTGGTTTTACAGGTTCACCTTCTCGATGCCCAAAAACCTCTTTAAACAAGCAAGAATTCAACTTAGCTGAAACTATCGCCTTAGCAAGCGAATCAGGCTTATTGGAGGCAACAAAGAGCTTTAAACCCATTTCATGAAGCGAATAAAGCATGGAAGAAATGCCATCAAAGGGTAAAGTATGGCGATCTTGATACAAACGATACAAAGGCATGTAAGCTTTTTTAACCGAAGCAAATAATTCCGGGGAATCCAAATCCCCCAAAGAACGATGAACTAACGTGTCTGCGCCATCCCCAATCAACCTTTTGGCTTCTTCAAAACTATAGGATAAAGGGACGTGGCAAGACTTTAATGCATCGTTAATCGCACCTTGGATATCGACCAATGTGTTAAGCAGGGTACCATCTAAATCGAAGATAACATTTTTGATTTCCATACGCATTCATTATAAATCTAAGCAGCAAAAAAGGGGCCGAAACGGCCCCGAAAAGAAAAAGCCCGGCAGCGCGCTGTT